>Ga0268276_1000135_pt1 | contig 87590 bp, 72 predicted proteins | sample saktaG_4_FD_190145 | JGI IMG/M metagenome (GOLD analysis project Ga0268276, IMG submission 190145) | Saline water microbial communities from Sakinaw Lake, British Columbia, Canada - sak_2010_1_5_45m | ecosystem: Environmental > Aquatic > Non-marine Saline and Alkaline > Saline ... | reverse complement strand
TGGTCCAGAATTCATTAGCATTGTAGGTCCAGCCCATGGTTTCCGAACCGCCGCCGCTCTCCGTTGTAATCAGGAAGCGGTTGGCCAGATGCCCAAAGTAATTCGCCTGGTCCCGGGGCTGTTCGTTGTCGCCGCCGCTGGGGTCTACGGGAATCCAGCCGTAATTCGGCAGATAAACCTCCGCCCAGCGATGAAACACATCGTCCATACTGGCGTCATCATTGCGCACGACGACCGAGCCCACATAGCGCGCCGGCAGGCCGGCTGCCCGGCACATGGCAATGTAGACAAAGGCATACTCTGAACAGGACCCGTTACCCCGGGCTAAAACCGTCGGCGCAGTGTTCCAGCCGCCGACCATCTCGTAATACATGTTTTCGATCAGGTAATTGAAAATCTTGCGGGCAATCCAATAGGGATTTTTCTCCTCGCCGACACACTGATCCAGGGCCTTCTGGATAGCTGGATGGTCAATCTGATATTTCTCATTATTTTCAAGATATAGCGCGGTAATGTCTTGGGGAATGTCTTTCAGCGAACCGACTTTGTCCGGGAAAATAAAATAGCGGGTTTCCCAGATAGTTGCATCGGTCACCGAAATAAATTCTTGAATCGCCTGGGCTTTCAGGTTTTCCGAATGAAGCACCGCCGTTTGCTGGCCCCATTTGTCCGTCACAATCTTTGAATAATTTGGGGTGTACGCGATCTCGCCGTTGATGTGCTGGCTATCGCGATTAATTGGAATCGGCAAATGGACGTCGGCGGTTTTGACAGCATTGGGTCCGAAATTTTTCAGCTGGTGGGTAATCGTTACTTTCGCGTGGCGCTCATTGGTACGGACAAAACGCTCGTTGTCCCGGATTTTCATTTGATACAGCTTGTCGTTCTGATAGTCCACAGCCCAGAGAAATTTCCCGTCGAATGCCAGTCCCCGTGTAAAGGGACCCGGCGCCGCAGTAATCAGCAAGACACAACCGCTTTCGGGATCGACCATGTGGATCTCATCGGCAACCCGATCGGATACCCACAAATACGTACCATCAAAGCAGAGACCCCGCGGATCGTTTGCCGGTGATCTAAATTCCCGAATCGTCGTACCGTCATCGGGACTGAATTGAATGATCTTATCGGAACCGCTATCAGTACACCAGAGATATTTACCGTCCCAAGCCAATCCCCGTGGAAAATTATCCGGGGCGTCCACAGTTTTCAGAATAGTACCGGTTTCAGGATTAATCCGAAAGATTTTACGGGCATTGACATCGGCGTTCCAGAGCGCTTCGCCGTCCCAGGCCAGCCCCATCGGCCAGTATGCCGGCGAGTCGATGGATTTGATCACTTTACCGTTTTTCGGATTAATGCAAAACAGTTTATCGGCCTTGCGATCTGCCAGCCAGAGATGATTACCGTCATAGGTCAAACCGGTTGGACAGGTACCGGGTAAATCAAATTCCCTGACAATTTCTCCAGGAAAAGCAAATATACCCGTCATTAAACCAATCAAAATACATACGAAAATGATACTTCTGTTCATTTTATTTGTCCTTGAATTTGTCTTTATTTTGATGTGTATATGCCAATAGCCGTCAGATAAAAATCATTTCAGCAAAGCATTCAATCCGTGCAGGTACGGTTCTGCTCCTGCTCCGATAAATCGTGCTGTTACAACGTCTTTTATAACCGATTTTGAAAAGGTCTCATCGGAAAAGGGAAATTCTTCAATACATACTTCGGCTGTTGGGATCTTCAGCATTCCCAGTAATTCCCGCAGGCCGAACGCCGTTCGTGCCAGCGGCCCCGGATTGATCAAAATTCCTGAAATTTCTTTCCGGTTCCGGCTGATGGTTTTCAAAATGCGTTCTTCATTATAAAACTGAAATACCTTTATTTCGATCCCCGCGGCGGTGGCCTCTTTTCGGATGGCCTTGTCCAGCTTGTCCAATGTCAGCCGCGTCCCTGATTTCATGGAAACTTTACCAAGAAGGGGCATGTTTGGACCGTGAATTACTAATATTTTCATGCGTGTTTTTCTTATTTAGACAGCCGTTCGTCGTCACTGAAAAATGACCATTCCCAAACGGCGGTATAGGGCTTGAGCCATCCGGCCTGCTGAAGTGCCCAAAATGGTCCTTCCGGCAGAGTCAGCTTTTTATCACCGGACATCAATAATATTCGTTCGGCCCCACTGCGGTACTTAATCCGGGTTGTCGCCTTACAATCCAGGCGCCAGCGATTTCCAACCGGACATGCTTTTGCTTCAATTGTCACCGGATTCAGCGCCAGGGCAACCCGGCGATCATTTTGCGTGTTTTGCCAGCTGATTGTGCGGGCCGGCAACATTACATGGGACACATCTCTTCGGTGTCTTTTGAGTAAAACAGACCAATTATTTATAACACTGACAACCTTGGGTGATTTAAGCGCAAACTCCGATTCCCAGGTCCGGGCGCCGCTACTTTTAACACATAATCGCAGAGACTGCTTGCCGTATTCCGGAAAACCGAGTATCCGGCCATAAAATGAAATGATAATATTAGTGTTGTAAATGGTCATTTTGTCCGCGAGGGTCAATGAGGCCAGACCTCTGTTGGCGACCTTAGAATCCAGATCGTTAAAGCGTTTCTGGGCCTCCACTATAGGCAGATCAGAAAACATCAACATCATAGCAAGAGCTGCAATTCCTAAAATAATCCGGATAATAGTAAACTGCTGATTGTTCAGTTTAAGCGGCAGAAACACTGCCATCATTATCACCGAGAAAATGATTAAAAACAGCCCGCCTATAAAAATGGACCAAAATAAAAACAGCAGTAAAAAGAAAGAAAGAATTCCCAAAACAACCATCAGTATCAGCCGGCCGAACTTATGTATAAACGCGCGATCAGTTACATTCATTTAATTTCCTGATTTAATTTGCCTCACAATTCAAATATAAGCTTTTCAGAACTGGGTCAAAACAGTTTTATCTACAATATTATCAAACATTAAACCGAATTTCCATGACGTCACCGTCCTGAACAATATACTCCTTGCCCTCAAGCCGCAATAAACCTTTTCCGCGACAGGCTGTCAAACTACCCTGTTCTAACAAATTTTCGTGGGCAACTACATCGGCCCGGATAAACCCGCGTTCCAGGTCGGAGTGAATGACACCGGCCGCCTGCTGGGCATTCATGCCCCTTCGGATCGTCCAGGAACGACATTCGTCTTCACCAACCGTAAAAAAAGAAATTAATCCCAGCAAATCATAGGATTTTTTTACCAGCCGATACATAGCCGGCTCGCTGATGCCAAGTTCTTCCAGAAACATTGCCTGATCTGCCTCGTCCAGTTCGGCGATCTCGCTTTCAATTTTTAGACACAGGGACATTACCGAGACTGTTTCGGCCTGATAATCGCGATATTCATCGGTGACTTTTTCGGAATTGGCTATTTGAGATTCGGCAATGTTAATCACAATCAACAGTGGTTTGGAAGATAAAAACTGATACCCTTTCAGCTGTTTCTGTTCTTCATCGTTAAACGATACAGTTCGCAATGCTTTCCCTTCTTCCAGTGCCTTTTGGCATTTCAGGATCAGTTGCAGCTCCCGTTCGTCGGTAACGTTCCGGAGTTTTTTCAGCTGCTTTTCCAGGCGCTCGATCCGCTTTTCCACAATCAACATATCGGACAATATAAATTCCGCCACTGCAAATTCAATATCCGCCCGCGGGTCGACTTTTCCCGACGGATAGGGAGACATTTCAGATTCAAAATCACGAATCACAAGGATGATCTCGTCAACGGTTTTTAAATTAGCAAAAAACTGTGGCGACAAGCCGGTTTCATTCTGAGGGTCAAGGCCGGGTACTTTAATATATTCAATGCTTGCGTGAACCTTGCTCCGCGGATTAAAAAGCTCCGTCAGGTGGTCTAGGCGTTTGTCGTAAACATTGATTATTCCTCTTTCGGAAAGATGCTTGGTTTTAAATTCAGCGCTGTCGGCTTTATTGCTGAGCAATGTCTGAAAAATCGTGGACTTGCCGGAAAATGGTAATCCTACAATACCGGTTTGCATAATATCTCCATTCTATCGTGTTTCAAAAAGGTGGCGGAATTTAATTCAGAAATCGGTCTCCCCCAATAAGAAAACCTGTCGTCTTTACAAAAAGGTGTTGTAAATTTGCCCTATGAAAAAATTATTCCGCGAATACCTCTCTATGCTAAAACCTCTGCCGGTTGAAGGCATACCGGATTTAATCCTGTTCCGGCCCATTGCATTCGTCCTGGTGAAAGTTCTCTCCCGCTTTCCCGTCACCCCCAACCAGGTGTCAATATCAGCAATGATAACCGGCGTCGGCAGCGGCTTCTGTTTTTCCCTGGGCACGCGGGAAAGTTTTCTCTGGGCCGGATTACTGTATGCCGCCACCGCCGTTCTTGACTGCAGCGACGGAATGCTCGCCAGATATAAAAAAACCGGCTCTCCCGTCGGACGGATTGTTGATGGCACAATCGACTATATTAACGGCCTGGCTATATTTACCGGTCTTGGTGTCGGAATGTCAAAAATGGCCATGGTACCACAATTTTACTTATGGATAGTCATTGCGGTCGCGGCCCTGTCGATGACAATCCACAGCATTTTGGTCGATTATTACCGCAGCCAGTTTTGTACCCATGCGCTAAAAATACGCCATTCAATCGACGCTGAAATTTCCATATTCAGTGTTGAGTTACAGCTCCTCCAGCAAAAGAGAATTCAGCCTATTACCCGACTTTTAATAAGCATTTATCTGGGTTACTGTCATATTCAGATAAAATACGCGCACAAACAGGTCCAATACGATTCCCAAAACTATTACAAGGCCAATAAAATATTGCTGCGCTTGTGGCTGATGATAGAATTATCCATGCACATCTGTATGCTGTGTCTTTCCGCGATCCTTTATAAGCCCGAACTGTTTCTCGGCTATACTATTGTTTTTGCAAATATCTGGATTTTGTTGATCGTCCCACTCCAGCAAAGGGCAAACAAAAAGTCTTTTTAAATGGATTAAATCTAACTTTGAGCAATATGTGATGCGCGTGCTGGTAACCGGCGCCACCGGATTCATAGGCAAACATCTTGTTCCACGCCTTCTACAAGAAGGTTTTAGTGTCCGCTGTCTGGCCCGGCCAGATAGTCATCGGCCGGAGACGTATAAAAATGATGTCGAGTGGATAATCGGAAATTTGACCGACCCCGTTTCTCTTGAATACGCATGCAGAAACATCGATCTGGTAATTCATCTGGCCGGAATTATTAAATCTTCAAACCCTGACAATTTCTATCAAATCAACACAAAGGGAACGGAGAATCTCCTGAAAGCTGTTCGGGACGGAACAAAAATCATCTTCATCAGCTCCCAGGCGGCCGTCGGGCCCAGTAAAAATCGGACGCCTCTTTCCGAACATGCGCCCCCAAATCCGGTCTCTGCTTATGGCCGAAGCAAACTAATGGCCGAACAACTTTTTCTACAACCGGACAGACCAAAAGATTATACCATTATCCGGCCTGCAATTGTCTACGGCCCGGAAGACCGGGAATCGCTTGCGCTTTTCCGCCTCGCGAAAAATCATCTGAATCCCCGTATCGGATTTCAGAAATCCATTGTTAATATCGTTTATATCAAAGACCTTGTTGACTTTATCATGGCCTGCATTGATAATAATCTTTCCACCGCGGAAGTTTTTCACATTAACGATGGCAATGATGCGGGATATGCACAAAATGAATTAATTTTAAAGGCTGCCGAGTGTCTGGATTCGTGGACAATTCCCCTATATATTCCAAAAGTACTTTTAAAAATGGCTATACGTCTGAATGCATCAATTTCCGGTATTCGCGGAAAAACATCAATGTTAAACCCCGATAAATACAACGAACTGGCGACCCCTGGCTGGGTATTGTCATCCCAAAAAGCCCGGGAGATTCTGGATTATCGGCCGAAATACGATATCGGCTCCGGCTTTATAATGACAATAAACTGGTATCGGGAAAACGGATGGCTTTAGAGTTTAACAAAAAAACGGTTACTCAATTTAAAAATGGTGTATTCCCGGTGGATTACCTGGTGTTGATTTTCTGCATTCTCATATCTGTAGTTTCCCTGGTATTTTATAACACACTCAACCAACCATTTCTGTTCATGATCGCTGACGTTACAATATTCTCAATCCTTTTTTGTCTTATTGTTCACGAAAAACGCCTCGCCGACACCGCGGGCTACTGGTTACATAGCTGGCTGCCCGTCATTTCAGTGGCGGTTTTTTATACGCAGGCGACCGCTTACGACCATCTGATATTCAAAGAAACCTTCGATTCGCTTCTTTTACAATGGGAAAGCAATCTGTTCGGCGATCTTGGTCAACTTGCTAATTTTCCGGGAAATCATCTGCTCGTGGATGAATTGATGCACTTTTTCTATTTCTCCTACTACTTAATTCTGTTCATTCCCGGCATGATCCTGCTTTCCAGGCGCTCGCCAATCGCACACGAAATGATCTTTTCACTAACTCTGATGATGATTGTCCATTATATATTTTTTATTCTGTTTCCCGGCGATGGTCCGGTAGAAAGCCATCCCGTGATATTTACAAGGGGTATTGTTTTTATTCCCCTGATGAATTTTATTTATAAAGTCGGGGGCGAACAGGGCGGCGGGGCATTTCCCAGTACCCACGTTGCGGTTGCTACTCTGATTTTATTGTATAGCTTTTCCGAGTTTAAAAAATACCGCCCGCTCATGCTTTTCATCGCGACGGGCATTGTAACCGCCACCGTGTACTGCCGTTATCATTATATTATAGACACTCTGGCCGGACTATTCACCGGAACAATGTTTTATTTTATCGGGAAAGGGCTCTACCTTAACTGGGATCATCCGGCGGAGCTGCCGGTCGAATCGTTATCTCACCAATAATTCGGTTGCTGGCTTTGGAAACAACCATATCCATATTGCTCAGTGTGATTTTTTCGCCAACCCTGGGAATTCTTTTAACCCGGTTTAGAAAAAAACCACCCACGGTTTCATAATCACCCTCCGGGATCGCCAGATTAAAACGGTCGTTTAAATCATCCACCGGCATCCTGCCGCTCACGATTATTGAACCATCCTTCTGTTGCTTGAACAGATTTTCGACCTCATCGTACTCGTCTCCAATATCTCCGACAACTTCTTCCAGAATATCCTCGACCGTCACAATCCCTTCCGCACCGCCGAATTCATCGACAACAATTGCCATGTTTCTTCCATTATTCTGCAGGCCTTCAAGCAGTTTGGCAATACCCATTGTCGATGGAACATAATAGGCCGGCCGGATCATGGATTTGATCCTTTTTGACTGGGCTTCTCTCAGAATATCAAAACTATTCAGAATCCCGACAATTCTATCAACCCGGTCTTTAAAAATGGGAATGCGGCGGTGTTTCGTCCGGACAAAACACTCAGAGGCCTCCGAAACAGTTGCCTGCTCGTTTAAAACGGCCACATCAATCAGGGGAATCATGATTTCTTTAACGCTGGTTTCGGTAAAGTGCAGCAGCCGGTTTATCATCCTGCGCTCACTGGGTTTCACATCGCCTTTGTCGTGTTTCATTTTCATCAGCAGCTTCAATTCTTCTTTGCTGACAAAACCGCCCTCTTCGGTCGAACTATCACCGCCCAGCACAGACGCAAATAACGCCGCAACTTTTGAAAATAGCCACACAATGGGAAAAAGTAACAGCATGAAAACGCGTAAAATATATATAATACGAGGGGCAATTTGATTGCTCATTTGCTGAAAAATACTTTTGGGTACAATTTCAGCAAAAACAAGGTTTATGAAAGTCATCACCACTATCGAAACCGGCACTCCGATTGGCCCAAGCCACAAATAGAAGCGGGATGCCGCCAGGGTAGTACTGGTCACGACACAGAGATTGGTCCCCAGTAGCGTTGTTCCCAATATTCGCTCCGGGGTTTTGAGCATATCCAGTACCCGCTGTGATGATTTGTGGCCTGTTTTGGCGGCATGTTTCATCCGCATCCGGTCCACCGACACCAGCGCTATTTCAGAACCCGAGAAAAATGCCTCTCCCAGGACACATAAAAAAATGATGATGATGGCAACAGTTCCCGACATTATATCTTCTTCACCAATAATGAATCGATTCGATTACTTACGATCTTTTCGACGGTAAACACGATTGATTCATATTTTATACTGGATTTTACTTTGGGCATCTCGCCAAATAATGCAAATACAAAACCGCCGACCGTATCAACATCGTCCGTAAGTAATTCCACATCAAGTAACTCGTTGAATTCATCTACTGACATGTTTGCATTGACCCTGAACAGGGACTCGCCAAGTTTCTCATGCTGGTCGCTGTCGTCTTCAAATTCATCGGTAATATCACCAAAAATGGCCTCCAGTAAATCTTCCATACTGACCATTCCCTGAACCCCGCCATACTCATCTAGAACAATGGCGACGGAGATTTTGCGGTGTTGAAAAGTTTGAAACAGTTCGTCGGCCCGCTTGGTTACGGGAACAAAATAGGGCTGTCGAAGAATTTTTTGCAGGGTTTTGGCTGATTGGGTAATCTGGTCGGCGCCAAGTTCGAGCAAGTCATTTGCAAACAGTACCCCGACAATATTATCCCGGTTTTCGCGGTAGATCGGAACCTTGGAAAAATGGTGCTTTTTAATCTCACCGATCATCTCATTCAGGGACATTTCTTCTGGTAAATAAAACATATTGACCCGGGGCGTCATAACATCATCCATCCGGGCGTCCCCGAAATCAAAAACATTATAGATATATTCCCGTTCCAACGAATCAATGATACCCTCTTTTTCCCCCTCTTCGACGATGGTTTTAATCACATCTTCCGTTAAAATACTGCCCGTCCGGGAGGGTTCTCTAACGAATAAAATAACGACCCGGTCTGAAATTGTCCGAATCAGCCAAAGCAGGGGGGCGACAATTCGAGAAAACAGATAAAGGGGGTTGGCAACAAAAAGAGCAAAACTCTCTTTTTTCCTGATGGCCAGAGTTTTAGGGGTTATTTCACCGAAAAGAAGCAGAACGGGCAGGACAATAACAATATTTATCCAGGGAAGCTCTTCCCCCAAAAAACCAATAATAATGGCCGCCGAGATCGAGGAAATCGATATATTGACAAATTCATTTCCTAATAAAATCGTGATGATCAGGCGGCGCGGCCGCTCAAGCAGCCGCTTAATATTCTTACCCCGTTCTTCTTTGGAAAGAACCATCTTTTCAATCTGAACGCGCGTCAAGGAAAAGAGCGCTGTCTCGGAGCCGGAAAAAAATCCCGACAAAAACAGGAGAAACAATATCAGGCTAATTTCTGTATAAAGGAGCAACATATCAGTATGAAATCCCGGTAAAATTCTGCATCATTTGTAATATACTCCCAATACACGGTTTTCCAAAATCCTATAGAGCACGGAATATTAAAAACTTGATTTTACCTGAACTAATGAGGAAATTGGCTCCGGTATGTTTGATCACTAATAATTCAGGGCTGTTTTAATGAAAAAGATTTTTGTATCGCTGTCGCCAATAATTCTGTTTGTCCTTTTAATAAACCAATGTGCTTCAACCCCGGCGCAGAAAATCAATGCCTTGCCCCAAGAACTCCAGGCACCTGTTTCCGTCAGTTTTTTACATTGGAACGATTTTCACAGCGCCAATATTCCCTACACCTCTAACTGGGGCTACACAAAGGGATTACAGATCGGTGGTTATGCAACCCTGGCCGGCTACTTGGATTCGCTGAAACTGCTATACTCCGGGGCAATTGTCCTCAATGCCGGTGATGATTTTCAAGGTTCGCCGATTTCCGCACTGACGAAAGGAATGTCACAAATACGCATTCTGAATGAAATTAAACCCACCGCATTTACCATCGGAAACCATGAGTTTGATTACGGGAAAGACAATCTTCAAAAAGCCGTCAACGCGGCTGATTTCGCGGTCTTATCCTGTAATCTTTTTGACTCCACAAAAATGTCGCTGTTCGTACTGCCTAATACAATCGTCGAATCAAACGGCGCCAGAATCGGCATTGTCGGCCTGATTATGGAAGACCTGAAGTCAACGGTTTTACCCGGTAATATGGACAAAATGTCTGTTCAGGACCCCGCTAAAAGCATCATGAAGTATGTTGAAGAAATCCGGGACAAAACAGACGTAATCGTTGTACTGAGCCACAACGGTTTTCGCGAAGACAGCTTGCTCGCCACAAAATTGTCAGAAGTCGATGCAATATTTGGCGGACACTCTCACACCCGTTTGAAACAACCCGTGCCGGTCAACAATATTCTGGTCTGTCAGGCTGGTTCCAATGGACAGTTTCTGGGTCATTTAAGGACCACAATTGACAAACAGTCCAAGTCCTTTGTGGAATACAAATATGAATTGACCGAAACAGTCGTTAAAAACATTAAGCCTTCTGCCGGCGTTGCCCGGATTGTGGACTCTCTCGAAGCCAATATCACAATAGAAATGGACCGGGTCATCGGCGAACTGAAAACCCCCTGGGCGCGAAACAGCCAGGGTGAATCAAACATCGGCGACTGGATTAATGATGTTACACGAGAATATTTTAAGGCCGATATCGCTTTTCAGAACAGCGGTGGTATCCGCAAAGGTCTCAACGCCGGCCCCATAAAAGTACGGGACATCTGGGAAATTTCACCCTTCGACAATACCATCGTACTGGTTACTGTCAGCGGGGAACAGCTTGTTCGTATTCTGGAATGGCGAATTAAAAATCCCCGGGACCTGTTACAACAGTCCGGAATTCGCCGGGTTTATGATATGTCCGCCAAAATAATGGTCGATGCAACCGTTAACGGAGAAGCCATTGTTCCCCAAAAACAGTATACCATTGCAACCAACAATTATATCGTCGGGCATATTGATCGGTTTTTTGGACTGTCCGAATCCGATGTAATCATCAAAGATACCGGCATTGTTGGCCGTGACATCCTGCTGAAAGCCGCAGAGGAACAGAGGGTTATAAACAGCAATACCGATGGCCGGCTGATCATCCAAAACCAGTAAATTTACGATCCGCTTTCCGAAATCATGTTGTTTCACCTGTCACAACATTCTCAATATTTTGATTGACTTTTTTACATAAAAATCTTTACATTTTGCGGCTTTTTGGAGAGTGATCTTTTTTGACCACAAAGGGTGCGCAACTCTTTGAACATTTTCTCCCCGGAGACAATTATATGGTGGGTGTAGCTCAGGTGGTAGAGCAACAGGTTGTGGCCCTGTCGGTCGCGGGTTCAAGTCCCGTCACTCACCCGAATTTAATGGCGCCATCGTCTAGTGGTTAGGACACAGGATTTTCATTCCTGTAACCGGAGTTCAATTCTCCGTGGCGCTACAAATCAATACTCCTCTTTTGAGGAGTTTTTTTGTTTAATTTCGATTTTGTATAAAATTAGTCTACTTTCTTATTGAAAATCATACTAAAAGACCTTATTATCTCTTATAATTATCTGAATACTTTTTTGACATCACCAACTCTCAACACAGAAGGTCTGTTTTTTACCTGATGGTTCTCGCTAAATATATATCGGTGTTACTGCACCCGTTCATCTGTGCAACAATCTCGTTTCTTCTATTGCTCTCAAATTCCTATCTGTCATTTTCAAAGTTTCTCGTCATAGCCGGTATTACTTTTTCGGCTACCGTGATCGTCCCAACCATTCATGTTTTAATCATGAAACACCAGGGACAAACGGCCAGTATGGATATCCCGGAAAGAGAAAAACGGATAACACCTTTTTTCACAGGAATACTCGTTTATAGTATTGCCCTGATTATTCTCTGGATCATTGATGCGCCAAAACCTATTTTAATTCTGATGTGGGCTTATGCGTTCAATACCATCGTTGCAACGATTATCACGAAATACTGGAAAATCAGTATTCATGGTATGGCACTGGGCGGTCCCTTGGCAGCGCTCGGGATGACGATTTCACCTCTTTACTTCTGGTTTGTTCCGCTGGTTGCTCCAATGGCCTATTCGCGTGTAAAATTAAACGCCCATACGACAGCCCAGGTAATAGCCGGATTTATTTTAGGGTTTTTACTAACCGCAACCCACTTTATATTATTGGGGGCATTATGAGAAAATCAGATGTTTTAGCCGTTGTTCTTGGGGGCGGAAAAGGTTCCCGGCTGTATCCATTGACAAAATACCGGGCAAAGCCGGCGGTTCCGTTCGGCGGAAAATTCAGAATTATTGACGTTCCAATCAGCAACTGCCTGAACAGTAATATCGATCAAATCTACATCCTGACCCAGTTTAATACCGAATCATTACATCGGCATATCTACAGCACATACCGCCTGGGACGGTTCACTGAGGGTTTTGTGGATATTCTCGCGGCCCAGCAAACCACTGAAAACATGGACTGGTATCAGGGCACCGCAGACGCCGTGCGTCAGAATCTGGAATATATCAAAGAGGTCAACGCAAGCTATACGATTATTCTAAGCGGCGACCATCTTTACCGTATGGATTACAATGAATTTCTGAAGACCCATATTGAAAAGAAGGCCGATATCACTATTTCTGTAAAACCGGTTTCCAGGAACGAAGCCTCGGGATTCGGTATCCTAAAAACAGATCAGGAAAGCCGGATTCATCAATTTGTGGAAAAACCCGAGTCAAACCAGTTGGACGCGGCGCGCAGCCCCGGCCTCACGGAAGAAACACCGTTCCTGGCTTCCATGGGTATCTATATTTTTACAACAAAAGTTTTAATTGACATTCTGAATCAGAGCAGCAGTGACGACTTTGGCCGACACATTATTCCTTCATCTATCGGCAGTTATCGTGTATTTGCCCATTCTTTTTCCGGATACTGGCGGGATATTGGTACTATGGAGTCATTTTTCAATGCCAATCTGGAACTGACGTCGCTTAAACCGCCGTTCACATTTTACGATGAAAATTTTCCAATTTATACCCGCGCCCGTTCGCTGCCCGGTTCGAGGGTGGACAACTGTTCCTTCGAACGCACTCTTCTGGCAGACGGTTGTTTTATTGAAAAAAGCAAAATCAGAAAATCTGTTGTGGGTATCCGGACCATTATTTCCAGAAATTCAAAATTGGAAAATTGTGTCTTAATGGGCAACGATTTTTATGAAAGCAATAATATAAATTATACCGTTCCGATCGGCATCGGCGAAAACTGCATTATCAAAAACGCAATAATCGATAAAAATGCCCGGATTGGCAATAACGTTCGGATAATTAATCGGGATAACGCCAAGACGGCTGACAGACAAAATTATTATATTCGTGAGGGGATTGTCGTCATTCCAAAAAACACTACAATTCCCGATAATCAAATAATTTAGAATCACAAGGAAGAATTCTAAACATGATGGACACCATTAATCCAAAGCAGGCAGTTCTTTTCCCGGACCTGATGGCCGACCTGGATTTACCGTCTATTACGACCCTGCCGGAATACGACAAGGCGCTCCGAAACTTTATCAAAATGTCGGATTTTGGCGCATTTATTGAATTGAACGTTTCCGGCATGGAAAAGTCATTTTCGTTCTCGTTAAACGAGTTACAGATTCCGCGCCGCTACCGGCAAACGCGACAGGATTCAAGTTCCCCTGTTTATCATCTGTTTCCGGCCACCATCCGGAATCATCTCAATCGCCTGAAATATGACGCCCGATCGTTTTTCAACCGGATCAACAGTGTGAAAACGTCATACGGTCATTTTTTGCTCCGGCAATATTTTCATCTCTGGGATTTGCACAGAAAATATTTTATGTCGAATGTCGTTGAATATTTACAGCAGGAAATCGGAGAGCAGCGTTATCAAAAGTACTTTACGGGCGCGTGGAGCGAAGCTGTCAGCTGGCTGCGAACCGGGATTAAACGAAAATATCATCACCTGCTGCCATCGGCAGATATTGCACAGATTCGGAGAGATCGTGAGCGATTAAACAGTGTGAATATGACGATTTCTCACCTGGATCGCGAGGACCCGGATTATTTTCAAAACTGCTTCATACTTAAAACCGTTCACATTCCCATCGATCTTGCAGATTACATAAACGGTATCTCCATATTTTCCACGTTTAAAACAATCCACCTGGAACAACTGAAAAAAACAGATATTGATTCACTGGAAGACCTGCTGGAATTCTTTAATACACTTCCCCAACAATCTTAAACCGGCACCAAATTATTGTATCCACTATCCCCCAAAAATTCCGAAAAAATGGTTGATACCCAAATCAGTAATCGGGATATCCGCGAACCCAATGTGATTCAGGTAATGAAAATAATCCCTCGTGACCGCTTTGTTCTGGAGAAACATCGCGCCCTGGCATTTTCGGACCAGGCGCTGCCGATTGGCGAAAACCAAACCATCTCACAGCCCTATGTGGTTGCTTTTATGACCCAGGCCTTAAAACTGAAGCCCTCGGATAAAGTTCTGGAAGTCGGAACCGGCTCCGGTTATCAAACCGCCGTTCTGGCCAGCATTGCCAAATCCGTTTATACGATTGAGGTCATTCAACCGTTGCTTGACCGTGCATGGTCTGTATTATCATCTTTGAATTTTTCGAACATTCATATTAAATGTTCTGACGGGCGGCTGGGCTGGAAAGAACACGCCCCCTTCGACAAAATAATCGTGACCGCCGCCAGTGAAGATATCCCGCCATCCCTGCTTGATCAACTTGCGGATAACGGTAAAATGATTATTCCCATTGGTCAACAACACTGGTCCCAGGATCTTGTTTTGATCAGCAGGCAGGGAAAACGGATTATAAAAGAGAAATTACTGCCCGTTCGGTTTGTGCCGTTAGTCAAAGAAACTCCCAAAAAACATAAGAAGCGTTGAATTATGCAGGAACTGGAAAACCCATTATTTGAAGAGCTGGTTGTCACCATTGAAAATGCCGCCTGTGGTGATTATTCCAACAGCAAATTTGAACGATTCATGCGGGTTGGCAATCCACCAGAAATCCGGCGCCTGGCCACGATCATGGAAAATGTCTGCCGCCAGTTTGAATCCCGGGAAAATTATCTGAAAATCGCTGTCGAAGAACTCCGCGTGGCCCGCTCTGAAATGGAACGCTTTAACACGCTTCTTGATGCCCGGGTAAAAGAGCGCACACGGGCCCTTGAAGAGGCCAATTCAATGCTGGAATCGCTTTCCACCACCGATGCATTGACCGGCATTTTTAATCGCCGCAATTTTGACGAGAAACTACGCTATGAATATTCCCGGGCCTTACGTTACCGCACCACCTTAAGCTGTATCATTTTTGACATAGATTTTTTCAAAAAGGTTAACGATACACACGGGCACCTGTTCGGAGACGAAGTCCTGCGGATGATCGGAAAAACGCTCAAAGAAGAGTTGCGGAGCCATGACATTTACGCTCGATATGGCGGCGAAGAGTTCGTTATTCTGCTTCCGGAAACAACGGCGGAATGTGCCAATAAAGTGGCCGAGAAGCTCCGTGTGCTGATTTCCGAAAAAATAGTAACAAAAGACGATGTATCGACCACCGTAAGTGTTTCCCTGGGGATTGCAGAGTTGAACCAGGAACGGATGAAAAACGAGAGCGATCTTGTCGAAAATGCCGATAAGGCCATGTATCATGCCAAAAACACCGGCCGCAACCGGACGGTAATTTATTCTAATACGATTGACAGGCGAACAGCATAAAAGAAATTGTAAGCTTCAGTTCGGAGTTGTATATTCCGACCTGAAAAACAATCATTTGTGAATGAAAATATACCCAATAATCATTTCAACAGTTCTTATCTTTACTAATCCGTTATTCGCGCAGAATTATATCTGGCCAACCAATACGGGCCGGTATCTCAGCTCCAGTTTCGGCGAATATCGCTCGGGACATTTTCATTCCGGGATAGACATTAAAACGAATTATCGCACCGGTTATCCGGTGTTTGCTATCGCTAATGGTTATATCTGGCGGATACGTACATCCTCGTCGGGCTACGGGAAGGCGGTATATCTTAAACTCGACGATGGCAATCTTGCCGTTTATGGTCATCTCGATGAATTTAACCCATTTCTCAATGCTTATGTCAAAGCCGAACAGCTCCTCCAGAAACGTTATCAGGCCGATATATATTTTAAAGAAAATGAATTCCGGGTTTTCCAGGGAGACACCATCGCATTTACCGGCGAAACCGGCTCCAGGCATCCCCACCTTCATTTCGAAATCCGCGACCGGAACAATCGTCTGATCAATCCCTTGAATACCAATTTAAAAATCACCGATTACACAATTCCAACCATCAAGGCCATTGCCGTCGTGCCGGTAAATACCGCTTCCCAAATTAATGGACAACCTGCTACACAGATTTTCCCGGTGAATTACATTCATAAAAAATTATTTGCCATTGCAGATACCATTCGCGTATCCGGTCCGGTCGGAATCGAGATAAAAACCCACGACACGGTTCGCGGCGTTCCGAATTTTTATAATCCCTATGGTATCCGCCTCACCATTGATGACAGTCTTTTTTTCCACGTGCAGTATGACAGTTTTGACTTCGAAGAAACGCATCTGATAAAGATTGATCGGGATTATCAGCTGGAGCAAGGGGGACTCGGAAATTTTAATCGGCTTTGGTTCGATGATTGTTCAAAGGACCTGCGCTTTTATGCACAATCCCCGGGAAATGGGATTCTCAATCTGGACCAAGGCCAACATAGCTTTGAAATTGAGGTTTATGACCGGTATATGAATACCTCAACGGTGAATTTTTCTGTTGTTTCCGTTCCTCCTTTCGAACCAGTCCTAAATCACGTAACATTTTCCAACAACAGCTTAAATATAGTCTTTGACAGTGATGCAACGGATTCAATTTCCGTACAGGCGCAATGGGTTAGCCGGACGGGTGTTTATCAGGATCGTGCCCGTATCGATAGTACGTTCACCGACTCCACAAAACTTTCCGTTCGAGTTTCGTGTTTTAATGCGAAACCCGGCGACATCCTTAAACTAATTCTGAGCTCTGTCGAAAAAAACCAATCACGCGTATTTTTCTTAAATCCTGATCCATCGTCACCGATGAACCTTTCGTCGCCCCAAATTACATTTATCCACAACCCGAACACGTTCTTATGCCGGGCCGCTTTCATACAAGTGCCGGTAAATCCGCCATGTTTTTATATCCAAACCCTATCCGACTTTATTGAGCTAGCCGTATTTCCCGTTGACCCGGTTACATATATTAGCGATGCCATCCCGCTATCGCTGTTTGATACAATCATTGCTTTTGAATGGCGCTACAACCAGTCGCCAGAAAATATATTGAGAACACCGGTGAATTTCAAAACCGCAACACCAAATAACAGCATCAGCAACAACTCACCGGACTCGGCTTTATCCGTTACTTTACCTGTCAATTCTGTTTACGATACGCTCGTTACATGGATTAATGAGACAAGAATGAACAGCAATGCGAATATTTCCGCTATCTCCGACCTCTATACCATCTTCCCGCTTGAACAACCGCTCAGGTCAGACATTTTGCTTGAAATTAAACTTCCATCTGGAACGGAGGACATAGAAAAAATCGGGCTATATCAACTGGACAAAGATGAATGGAATTTCCTGGGCAACCAGTTAAATCCCGAACAAACCACCATTACTGCATATACTGGTAAATTCGGTTCCATCGTGCTGTTAAGCGATCAGGAACCACCTGTTATTTCGGATATATTCCCCGGTAATGGCGGCCGTTTTCGGTCTCCGGATATTCCCTATGTCAGCGCAATCGTAACCGACAATCTTTCCGGCATAAAAGACGATACATCTATAGCGGTACAAATGGATAAACGCCCGATATATGTGGAATACAATGCCCCGAAAGATCATATCCGGTATAAAATCTCCGGGAACCTGCCGGCGGGTCAACACACACTGACAATCACCGTTACCGACCAGGCCAATAACTCCACTACGAAAAGCAGCACTTTCACCGTCTATTAAATCCATGTTTATACCGCTCAAAGACTCCAGCTTCCGACTCAGCCCTCCCTATATTACATTTGCGATCATCCTGATAAATGTTTGTGTATTTATTTATCAATCAACCCTGTCGCCGGAGGCATTAAAGTCCTGGATATATTCAGGTGGCGTTGTGGCAAATCAATTATTTAACAATGGTTTTCCGGGATTCGTGAAACCGTTCATTAGCTCTCTGTTTATTCACAGCGGCTTTCTTCATCTGGCCGGAAATATGTTATACCTGTGGATTTTTGGCGATAATATTGAAAGCACACTCGGACACGGGAAATTTATTCTTTTTTACATTTGTGCCGGAATTATTGCAACGCTATGCCAGATTATCATTCAACCCCAGGCCGGTATACCCATTATCGGCGCCAGCGGGGCCATATCCGGCATTTTAGGCGCCTATTTAATCCGCTATCCCCGGGCGCGAATCCAGATTTTTATCTGGCTGATCCTGATTATTAAACGGGTTTGGGTACCCGCCGCGTATGTTTTAGGTTTCTGGTTTTTATTACAGATATGCAACGGGCTCGGCGCTCTGACTTTTCAACAACCGGGCGGAGTGGCCTGGTTTGCGCATATTGGTGGATTTTTAGCCGGTATTGCATTATTATTTACCCTGGAACCCTATGAAAGGAAACGAGTATGGAAACAGTTAAACCGGAAGTATTAAAGCAACACGCTCAAAAGGCAGCGACATTTTCTCACTCGCCATTTTCACACTACCCGGTCGGCGCGGCCCTTTTGACCGTAGATGGGACTGTTTTTCATGGATGTAACATTGAGTCCAGCTCCTATGGGCTGACAGTCTGTGCCGAGCGAAACGCCATTGCGGCAGCCGTTGTAAACGGTCATAAAGAATTCAAAGCGCTGGCCGTCTTTTCCAACAATGGCGCCACGCCCTGCGGGGCCTGTCGTCAGGTCATCTGGGATATCTGTGGAGATATACCCATATATATATTCACAAAGGACGGCCAATCTGAAATCTATCGTTCCAAAGATTTGTTGCCGGCGCCCTTTGATGATACCAAACTTCAAAAAGAAAGCAACCCATGAAACAGTCAATCCTAATCGGAATCGCCGGAGGAACCGGATCTGGAAAAACGTCGATGGCAAAGAATATTGTGCGCGATTTTAATCCGGACCATGTCGTGATTATCGAACAGGATTCCTATTATTTCGATCTGAAAGATATCCCCCTGGACGCACGACACCATCACAATTTTGATCATCCGGAGGCTTATGATTTTAATCTGATGAAAAAACAGATCCGCGATCTTATTAATGGAGAAACCACTGAGATCCCCATCTATGATTACAAAGGCCACACCCGCAGCCCCGAAGTACACCGGGTTACGGGCCATAAAATCATCGTTCTTGAGGGAATTATGGTGCTTTACGATCCCGAACTGCGTGATTTGATGGATATGAAAATTTATATTCACACGGACCCCGATATCCGGTTTATCAGACGTTTATCCCGTGATATTAAATATCGCGGCCGTTCGGTAGAATCCGTCATTCACCAGTATCTGGATACCGTACGCCCTATGCACGAACAGTTTATTGAGCCGACCAAGCAATATGCCGATATCATCATACCCGAGGGCGGACATAATACGGTTGCCGTCGATCTGTTTAAAACTAAAGTAACGTCGCTGTTAAAACATCTGACAAAATAAGCCATTCTTTTAATATATGAATCTCAAACATCAAAAAAGGATTAGGAATTTACATGTTTAGCCACACCATGCGTAGTTACCCAATGGGAATTGAAGAAGTCGTTGCTATCACCGGGAAACCGTCCGGCTGGATAGAAGTTGTTTGCGGAAGTATGTTTTCCGGAAAAACCGAAGAGCTGATCCGCCGTCTCAGACGGGCACAAATTGCCAAACAAAAAGTTGCCATCTTTAAGCCGATGATTGACGTCCGCTACAGTGAAGACCACATCGTCTCTCATAATCAGCAAAAAATCCCGTCAATTGCCGTGGAAAAAGCCGAAGACATTCTGAAACACGTCAAGGACGCTCACGTTCTGGGTATCGATGAAGCTCAGTTCTTCGACGCCTCGCTCGTAATGGTCTGCAGACAACTGGCAGAATCCGGAAGACGGGTGATAGTCGCCGGTCTCGATAAGGACTACCGCGGAGAGCCCTTTGAACCAATTCCTCAATTGCTTTGCGAGGCTGAATATATTACTAAAACTCTCGCTATCTGTATGCAATGCGGGAACCCCGCCAGTTATACTCAGCGGATTTCAAAATCCCACGAGCGGGTTCTGTTGGGGGCCACCGATTCGTATGAGGCGCGCTGCCGCAGCTGTTTCGAAGCGCCGAAAGAATGAACCACCAAATTGAGAATTATTTAAAGGAATCCAACATGCGTTTTATCGGAATACTCGGAATTATTACATTGCTCGGGATCGCTTTTCTGATGTCGAACAACCGGAAAAAGATTAATCTGCGAACGGTGATCTGGGGCATGACATTACAGCTGCTTTTCGCCGCCATAATCCTGGGCGCACCACGCTTGTCATATTTCGCGATGTTACTGTTTGTCGATCTGATTATTTTATATCTTTTCAACGATGAAATAATCAGCGGCGCAGTTAGAGAAAACCAGTATTTAACCGCCGGGATTATCATTCTGTTTACATTTCTGGCTGGCGTCGTTTTTTACTTTTTAAACAATTTAAATATCCTAACAATAGTATGGTGGGCCTTATTGCTGATCATTATCATCAAGGCCGCCTTAAAAATTTCCCGCTATCAAAAATACCTGGTTGCCGGTCTGCTCAGTTCCGGGTATGTCTGGATTTTCAGTCACGGATATACCGGACAAATCATTTTTTCAATACTCAGCCAAAAAGTTAAAACCTTTCTGGCGCTGGCCGATCTCGGATCGGAATTTATGTTCGGGAACCTTGCGGTTTCAAAACACTTTTTCCCAGGCTCCGGCTTCTGGCCCGGGTTTGGATACCAGTTTGGATTTAAAGTTCTTCCGGTCATTATCTTTTTCGGTGCTTTTATGTCAATTCTATACCATCTCGGCGTCATGCAACTGATTGTTAAATGGATGGCTCGTTTCATGCAGTGGACCATGGGAACCAGTGGTAGCGAGACCCTGTCTTGTTCAGCAAATATTTTTGTGGGCCAGACTGAGGCCCCACTCTTAATTCGCCCATTTTTAAACGAAATGACCATGTCTGAGATGCTGACGGTCATGGTCGGTGGTTTTGCCACTATCGCCGGCGGTGTTCTGGCCGGGTATATTGCCATGGGGGTCAGCGCCACCCATCTCATCGCCGCCAGTGTCATGTCGGCCCCGGCCGCGCTGGTGGTGGCAAAAATCATTTACCCTGAAACCCAATTGTCAAAAACTTCCGGCGACGCCGATCTGCCCAAAGACATTATTAAAACCAGTAATCTTCTTGACGCTGCCAGCGCCGGCGTTTCAGATGGTTTAAAACTGGCCGTGAATGTCGGCGCCATGTTGATCGCCTTTATTGCCCTGATCGGATTAATCGATACAATCCTGGCTTTTGCAGACAGACTTATTGACGGAAAGGTGTTTGGCGGGGCGTTTTATCAATACACCAACGCCAGTGCGCTTTCGCCGGTCAAGGGGGAATATGCCGGTTTTTTCCCCGGTAGTTTGAAGACGTTCTTTGCAACGGGTTTGAGTCCGCTGGCCTGGTTGATGGGGGTTTCATGGCAATATGCCGGGGAGGTCGGAAACCTGCTGGGAATCAAACTTGCTCTCAATGAATTCGTGGCTTATGGTTCCCTGGCGGAGCTGATCCACAACAATGTCATGGACGAAAAGGCTGTTGTAATATCCACTTATGCATTATGCGGGTTTGCAAATTTTGCATCTATCGGGATTCAAATCGGCGGTATCAGCGCCCTGGCCCCAAAAAGGCGAACCGACCTTTCTAAAATTGCCCTTAAGGCGATGTTTGGCGGTGCAATTGCCAGCTGGCTCACCGCCTCAATTGCAGGTATATTAATCTAATTTCGACGAGGTATGTTCATGAAATTGATTTTATTGGGTCCTCCGGGTGTTGGGAAAGGCACTCAGGCACAATTACTTACAAAAGAGTACAAGATCCCCCAGATTTCCACCGGCGATATATTGAGAGGGGCGATTCAGAAAGGCTCCGACCTTGGTCAAAAGGCCAACAGTTACATGTCAAAAGGCGAGCTGGTTCCGGACGATATCATGCTGGGATTAATCCGGGAAAAATTATTTGGGGACAAACCGCTCAACGGATATATTCTCGACGGATTCCCGCGAACACTGGTTCAGGCAAAAGCCCTGAAAACCATGTTTCAGGAAAATAATGACACCCTTGACGCGGTACTATCTCTGGAAGCTGATGAGAAACTAATCCTGAAACGACTGTCATCGCGGCGCACATGCCGGAATTGTAAAGCAGTTTACAATTTACTCACAAAACCACCTGTCGTCAGCGGTATTTGCGATGTCTGCTCCGGGGAATTATATCAACGTGACGACGATAAAATTGGAACCATTCAAAATCGAATTGCTGTCTATAAAAAACAGACTGAGCCTCTGATCGATTATTATCGGGCGGCCGGGATATTGATATCTATCGATTCATCCGGCAGCCCACAGGAGGTTCATGGCTTTATAACATCTCAATTGGAGGATGAAAAACCGTGGTAACAATCGGCATTACAGGTGGTCTTGGTTCAGGAAAAAGCACCGCCTGTCAGCGCCTGAAAGAAAAGGGCGCCATTATTTTTGATGCAGATTCTATTGCAAAACAGATTTTGCAATACAGTCTGGTTCAGGAACAGTTGGTTGATGAATTTGGTGCTGATATTATTCAAAATGGCGCTGTAAACACCGGCAAGCTGGCAAAAATTGTTTTTAGCAGCGAAGACCATCAGGCCACACTGAATAACATCGTCCACCCCTATGTTATTGAACAATTTGAAAAATTACGCGACGAATTCGCCGATAAAGACGGTCTGCTGGTGATGGATGCTCCTCTGATTTTCGAATCCGGGATTGATGCGCATTTCGACCATACTGTCCTTATTTATTCAACAATGAAATTGCGGATTAATCGGGCGATGAAACGAGGGAATTTACCCCGTGAACAAATTTTGCAGCGGATGGAACTCCAGATGCCCGAGGAAGAAAAACGGGAACTGGCTTCAATTGTCATTGAAAACAACGGTTCTGTCGAGCATCTATACGAAGAAATCGATAAATTATTTGCCGATTTAATGGGCGAATAAAACCGTTTATTTTACATTACGGCAATTCCGGGCAGATTATCTTGCCAAAACATTTATATTAAATGGCTGGATTTCGATCCTATTTTTGTAAATTTAGGGCGATGAACCGATTCCGCTTCAAGAGTATTTTCATATTAAGTGCATTGATAATTTCTGCCTTTCTCCCGCGTTTTGTGGGCGCCGTGCAAATCCACGATCTCAGAATTGAACACGAACAGGATATTCGTCAGTGTATCAATTACGCCCCCCTGTTCCGCTGGCAAATCACGGATTCAACCGATGAATTGTTTTTGCTTTTACAAATCCGGCGGTTAAACGACGACGAAGAATCGCTGATCTGGACCAGCGACACAATCCCCTATCTGGGAAATCACTTTCATTACCGTAGTTTGGGATCACTAATCGCTGGAAATACGTACTGGTTTTCGATTGAACTATTTACAATCGATACGAGTCGCGAGGATGTTAAATCATTTTTTTTTACAATGAACACGCCGCCATCAGTGCCGGGGGTCGGCTCGGGAAAAACACTCATCTTTGAAGACCAGGCGCTTGTACTACCGTTAATGCCATCCCGGGACCAGCAGGTTTCTTCATCAGAAATAATGTACCGGGTTCAGATCCTCTCTGATTCTCTCGCAACAAAAATCGTCACCGACACCCTTGTTCCCGCCCAAACCATTATTAATAATCAAATCAACTTTTCCTTAAATACCACCAAACTGAAGGATAACTCAGCTTATTACTACCGGGCTCGGGCTGGTGATAAAGTGGAATTTTCAGAGTGGAGTCTTTCACAAAAGTTTTTCATTAACCACACAAATGATCCGCCGGGGATCTTTAGTTTAATTAGCCCCGTTCACGGCGACACCCTGAGTAAAAACCCAAAGCTCACATGGCGGAGTTCGGTTGATCCCGATGCTGAATTCGGAGCTGATAGCGTTAGTTACATCGTTGAATACACAACCGATCCTCGATTTAATTACTATGTTAACCAGGTCCGGATTTCCGCTCATTCTACCAGCTGGTTTTTAAACAATCTTCAAAATCATGAAACCTATTATTGGCGCGTCATTGCTATCGATACAAAGGGGGCATTCCAACAGAGCGACCAGAGTGGATCGTTTACCCTGAATACCGGCAATAAGGTTCCGGCAATTCCCCGGATTCTGGCCCCACTGGATATGCAAATTCTTGCCCCGAATCAATACATTCTTTGGCAATTTGAAGATGATCCGGACAGGGTTGACTACTTGTCTTTTACTGTGGTTATTCTCGACCATATTACAAAAACTATTATTTATAGCGAGTATATTTCCGATTCGCTGCTGATGGCCTCCCGATTCGGATTGGCCGAAGATTTCAGTGTCGGGTATAATAATCTGGCCCAATATCAACTTCGCCGGATAGATCTTAGCAGACTTCGTGACGGACACTACTATGATGTTCAGATTGCCATCAATGATAACTGGGGCGGATCCGTGTCCACCGCCTGGGACAATGCCGGTTTTCAATTTGACGATAATATTAATACGCCCCCGTCTGCGCCGCTGTCCGGATTTTCTCCACATATGGAGATTACCAAAACACTGCGTCCGCTTTTCAGATGGAATCCCGCCATTGATACCGATGTCCGGGATCGGATAAAATACCGGGTTCAGATCAGCCGGGATTCGACATTTACCAATACCCGTTTTATTACTCAGGACAGCCGTTATCATTTGACCCAAATCCGCCTGAAAACAGGCCTGGTAGAAAACACAACGTACTTTTGGAGGGTGCGTTCCATTGATTTGGAAGATGCATTGTCACCATGGTCCAGAATAAACCAATTTACAGTAAACCAGTATAATGAAGCTCCCAACAGCGCCATAATAACTGTATTTCCAAATGATCTCACTGAGATCGATGAGTCCCATACGTTTAAATGGAGGCCGGTTTTCGATCCTGACCCCGGAGACTCGGTTCGCTATCTTCTGGAAATTGACAGAGCTGGCCGCTTTGACTCGCCAATCATTCGCCATACCATAAAATCAATTATACATGCAGCGGATTTCTGTAAATCGGATACATTATCATATACGCTGTCCTCCATTCCAGATAATGAGCGGCTACAGGACAATCAATTGTACTACTGGCGGGTTATAGCATTGGATAAATTTAATATCAATGGCCCCACTCCCGAAATTTCACCCCGTTTTATTTATAATCAAGTAAACGATCCACCGGAAATCGTAAAAAGCGGATTTATTCCCTCCGACGAACAAACAGTCAAATCCCGCCAACCCTTTCTGCGCTGGGACCCCGCCGGCGACCCGGATTTTTCGGATATGCAATTCAGTATTTATTACCAGATTCAATTATCTCCGGATGCACTCTTTTCCGAAGAAAACTGTTCGGTATATCAGACAAATCCATCTGAAAACAGGTATCACTTAAGCGAACCACTTGCAGAAAACAAAAAATATTTTTACCGTGTTCGGGCTGTTGACTCACACGGCGCACAATCGGCCTGGTCGACAATCAATTCATTTATTACCAATGAAATCCCCGAACCACCGGCTCCTGTATCCGGAGGATTTATTCCGAAAGATTCAATTATTGTGACCACATCTGAGCCAATGATTACCTGGCTGCCGACAACAGATCCCGATCCGGGACAATATGAACGTGACTTAATTTACGATGTGCGCTATTTCTTAACCAAAAAACCCAATAAATACTACTACTCCCAAAGCGAAAAAGGCGTACCAAGCGTGCAGCTTATCTACCTTAAAGAGGATGAATATTACGGGTATCAGGTTGCCGCCACCGATCCGGAAGGATTAACGAGCGACTGGTCGGGTATACAGCATTTTGGCGTCAATGCCAACGATAACCCACCCGGTAATTTTCAACTAATATCACCCCGTTTTTACGAAGATTCTGTTTTAACGGACATGACCTTTCGGTGGCAAATCAGCATTGATAAAGATCTGGCGGGAACGGTTCAATATACTCTCTATTATTCTACTGACAGTACATTCTATTCAAACAGTTATGAGACATCGATTGAAACCGACGACAGTTTATATACCAGTTACCGCCCGGCTGTTCCTCTCGACCGGGAAACAAGATATTTCTGGAAAATCGTAGCCATAGATAACGAAGGCAATCAAACATGGGGGTCCAATAGTAATTACAACCCCTTTATATTCACAACCATTGGGTATAGTAAATACAGTAACGGCTACCTTCCCAAAAGCTTCATGCTGCAACAGAATTATCCCAACCCTTTTAACCAGCAGACAAATATCAAATATTCCGTCTCAGAACTGGGTCCGGTTGAGGTAACGATCTACGATGTTCTTGGTAAACGAATCAAGTCCCTTGCAAATGGACATCATCAGCCGGGAGTGTATGAAGTAAGCTGGGACGGTATGGACAGCAGTGGATCTCCGGTCCCCGGCGGCATGTACATCTGCCGCATGAATGCTCGTAACTTCAGCTCCCACAAAAAAGTATTGCTGATGAAATAGTGATTTATTGGTGTTCTTCGCGGATACTTTTTAAAAATTCCACATAGCTGACCGGCAGGGACCAGTAGTAAGCTTGTTCAATAATAAAGTCCATCAAATTCCGGCTATAAGAAGGCCGTCCGCCAACATCGGTGATATATAAGAACGCTTCGGCGACCCGGCCGTCAATAAAATGGAGATCTTTCGTCAGTTTTTCAAATTCCCCCAGAGCTTCAACTTCCTTTATATCCAGCAGATGAATATCACGCATCGACAGGCACCAGACAACTCCCCAGATAGATGACGATTCATCTTCGGTAATTGTGATTTTACCCTGAGAATTAAAGGTAAAGCGGTGACCGCGCAGCTCGGCTACGCCCTCAAAAGACACTCCGGGACAAATATCTCGGACAATGTCTTCATTCATGTTGTCGGCATAGGCAAAATAAAGCCGGGAATTTTTCATCTCCCTTTCTCCCCGAATTAAACCCCTTTCAAAACGCGCATAAAAATATTAACAATAATCCCCCAAAAGCAAGACTATTGTAATAAAAAGATATTTATGCCTCTATTTCAGCTGAATTCCCGTCGGTATCACCCGGTCAACACATTAAAGAAAACTCAATTGGGCGAAAAAGTGCCGGAGGGGCGAATCGTGGTGATCCAAAATCCGCATTCCTCTCAGGCCATCACGATTTTTATAAAGCCGAATTACAGAGTCCGCGACATACTCCAGGTGGCCACCGGTATATACTCTTCTCGGAAGAGCCAATCTCACCAAATCTAGGTCCGGGTATTTTATTTCACTCGTTATCGGGTCCTTTTGGGCAAACATAAAGCTGCCAACCTCTACGGTCCGGATTCCGGCTTCAAGGTAAAGGTTCACAACCAGCGACTGCCCCGGGAATTGATCCCGGGAAATATGAGGCAAAAATTTCAAGGCATTAATATAGACAGCGTGGCCACCCGTTGGTTTCAATATGGGAACACCGCCTTCTTCCAGTAAATCGCCCAGGTATCTCACCTGTCCCACGCGATAGGCTAGATAATCCTCATCCTGAACCTCGACCAGGCCCCGGGCAATTGCCTCAAGATCCCGGCCGGCCAACCCGCCATAACTGGGAAACCCTTCAATTTGAATCAGCTTCTCTTTAATCGGTGTAAGCAACCTGATATCATTAAAGGCCATAAATCCACCAATATTGACAATGGCGTCTTTTTTTGCGCTCATGGTGCAGCCATCAACATAGCTGAACATTTCACAGACAATCTCAGGAATACTATTCGAAGAATATCCGTCTTCTCTCTGCTTGATGAAATAGGCATTTTCAGCAAATCGACAGGCGTCAAAAAACAGGGGCACGCTAAAACGATCACATACTTCGCGAACCCGACGTATGTTCTCCATGGAAACCGGCTGTCCCCCACCCGAATTATTGGTAATTGTAATAAATACTACCGGTATATTCCCCGGCTCATGTTCACGGAGAACCGCCTCTAACTTGTCAATATCCATATTGCCTTTGAAAGGGTGATATTTTTCCGGGTCTTTTCCGTCGTCAATTACCATGTCCAACGGGACTCCACCGTTGGCCAAAATATTTGCCCGGGTTGTATCAAAATGGTTATTATTGGGAACGATCATACCCTTCTTCAGTATCGTTGAAAATAAAATGTTTTCAGCAACCCGCCCCTGGTGCGTCGGAATAACATATTTCATGCCCGTAATTGATTGTACCGCTTGTTCAAAATGATACCAGTTTCGGCAGTGGGCATAGGATTCGTCGCCGGTCTGAATTCCGGCCCACTGGTTGTCGCTCATCGCGCCGGTGCCGCTATCAGTCAGCAGATCGATGTAGACCTTTTCAGATGGAATATTAAAGATGTTGTAACCGGCCTGTTTTAGAATAGTTCCCCGTTCGGTCCGGTCTGTTCTTTTTATCGGCTCAACAACTTTAATCCTGAATGGTTCGGGAATATATTTTGTCATAAGTGCAGTCTCCTGTTGATAATGATTGATGGTTCAATTTCGATACCAACCACGGAATTCTAACCAGGAGCCCGCCTCAGTCTCATGAAGTAATATTTATCAAAAGAGAAAACACCGATACACAAGCGCATGGAATTCCGACAGAATTATTTGGATTTCTTTTTAATATCTTTTTTTATTTTATCGATAGCTTTACTGGCGTCTTTTTCACTGTTCTTGAATATTTTATCACTCTTTTTGAGAATTGTTTCGGTCTTTTTCATTAATTCAGATTTTTGTGCCTCATTATACGAAACCCCTATCGCAATCGCCAAAATGATAAATGAAATCAGCGCCCACTTAATCAGCTTCCGGAATACCATGAACAAAAACAGAACGAGGACCACCACAAGGGCCAGGGCAACAACGGGATTTGCAGATAAATAATCAACCCATTTTTCCATAAATCTCTCCTATTATTTGTTTTATAAAAGCGCCAGAAGCTCGCGGATCCATTTCCGCTCAGCCTGCCACAGCGTCAGGGGGCGCGACAGCATTGCCCTCTCGATTGCACTGGGATTATTAACCCTGGTCAGTTCTTTGACTTTTAATTGAATCATGCGGCTTAGCTCAGAATCGTACAGAGACAATGCTTCATTCATTTCCGGTTTGTCCAGCACTTCGCCGAAACTTAACCCGGTTTCAAACAGGCTGTTTTCCCGCTGGGGCTGTGACAGGGCTTTTTTTATCTCTTCACTAAATAGTTGACGCCCTTTATATGTTGCAGAATAGACCCGTCGGCCCGGAAGATGTTCCTGGGCTTTAAAATGACTTTCCAAGAGGCCGGTTTTTTCCATTTTTTTTAATGTCGAATAAATCGTGGAAAATCCTATTTTCAGGCGATCGCGAATCCCTTTTTCCTCGATTATTTTCTCAACATTGTAAGCATGACACGATTTTTCCCGTATGATTCCCAGTATTGTTAACTCCAGCTGTGTCATTCCCATCTCTCAATCATATTAAAATCTTATCCGGACTGCTGTGAATTTAACGGTTTTGAAGATATAAATGCAAAAAAACCTGTGCTGATTTCTGATCACTCTTCAAATAGTTTATCTTTAAGTCCCTGATTCAGCCGATAATCTTTAAATCGAATCGAAATTGTACCGCTCATCGGTTCGTTCCCGGATTTGTCACCGGCAAATCCTACTGGATTTTCGACTGTCGGGCGCCGCATTTCCGGAATCGACCGCATCATATTAAGATAAACTGTAGTGGTATCGGGCAGCCATATTCCGTTTACATCGACGTACTGAATAGTAATTACCGATTCTCCCCTGTCCGGCACATTGACAAGGACCTTTTCAATTGTCCATCGTTTGGCGTTGACCCAGATAGTCGTCACCATATCAACCGGTGAATCCGTAGGACGCAAATCCAGGATATAAGATTTACTATCGTTTTGATCGGGCGTACTGCGCAGCTCGATTGTGGAATTTTTAGACAGAAGATCCGTCTGTGACGGTATAAAGCCGATTTTAGGAATAATGGCAAAACCGGATGCCCTGACTTTAAATTTATCCGGGCGCTTATAATAAATCTGCAATTCTTTTGCGGGCATTCGCAAGTTTGGAATATCTACGTCAACATTCACACTAGCTGAATAATCAGAAACAGGGTCCAGTCTTGATTGCACTTTCTTCAGAATATAGTTTGAGTCCGGTGGCGGTTTTGCCTGCGTCCCAACGGTCAACAGGGCTGTAAATAAAACAGATATCTTTAATATTCGATATGAACAAACACGTTTCATTATGTTGTAATGTCTTTTCTTGAAAATATGATTAAACTTAAACTATAAAAACCAATGATATAGTAACACAGATATCCGGTTTTGTGGGCAATTTCGCCCCAGGGAATCGGACTGGCAAAGGGGGCAAAAAACACATCGAAATAGGACGTGAACAGGTAGGGGCGAATCACATCAAGAGCGTCAATTTGAATCACCGAAAGAATAAAAGATACAACCAGTACGGCATAGGTGCCGATAATCGGCCCGATTCCGTTGCTGGTAATCGTTGAAAATAAAAATGTCAGCGACGCGACAACCATCTGAACAATCACGGCCAGCAGATAAGCAATCAAAAATCGGAACAGCGCTTCGTTCTGAGACAGGATAAGAATGCCTTTGTCAAAGACAAACAGATCGCCGCCCCCAACGATCAACATGCCGGAGCCGATACTGATTATTCCGAGAAAAAAGACAATCGTGAACGTGTAGAATAATGTTGCCAGAAATTTGGCTGTGACGATCTGAAATCGTGAAATCGGTCGGGTCATTAAAATTCTAAACGTCCCGGCCGCCCCTTCGCCAGCCATAATATCCCCGGATATCAGAACAATGAAAAACGGAAAATGAACCCATAAAACATTCATCAGGTAATAGGAAACCAACAACCCGTTTACCAACGTTCCGACAAAGATAACCGAATCACCGAGAGAACGCAGGGCCTGGTCCTGTACTTCAAAACCGAAACGATGGGCAAGATACATAATAATCGGTACCAGAATCATAATTGTCGCAAATCCGATATACGTCCGTAAACGATTGAATATTTTCAGTATCTCAAAATAGATTGCCTTGATCAGAACTAACATATATTATCCATGTCGGGTTTTCAAAAGGGATAAATAGTAATCCTCTAGCGAGGTTCTCGGTACAATCGAGAAAACTTTAAAATGATTATGTATCAGAAATTCCGCTAATACCGGTCGTTTTTCAACAGATACATGAACTTTCAGCAGCCCGTTTTCGAGTGTAATATCTTTTACCCATTTTTCTGTTTTTAAATGATTAAATGCCCGTTCGGGATTATCGACCGATATTTCTGTAACATAAAAATCGGTTTTACGCAGGAGCTCTTCTACAGATCCCTGAACGATCAGGGAACCATTGTCAATAATCGCCATATGGGTGCAAACCTGCTCTATTTCATGCAGCAGATGTGAAGACAGCACAACCGTCATATCCTGTTCCCGGGCCAACGATACGATGAGTTCCCGCATCTCATGAATACCTTCGGGATCAAGGCCGGAGGTCGGTTCGTCCAGAATGACCAGTTCCGGCTGATTGAGCAGGGCTTGGGCAATTCCCAGGCGTTGTTTCATACCATGGGAATAATTGCGCACATTTTCTCTGGCCCGATCCTGAAGCCGTACAATTTCAAGAACCGCATTTATTCTTTCTTTATCAACACCGCCACTTAATGAGCCCAGTATTTTAAGATTCTTCTCCGCCGATAAATAGAGATAAAAATCAGGTTTTTCGACGAGGGCGCCAATACGAGAATAGATTTTTTGCCCCGAAGATTTAACATTTTGGGAAAGCAATTCAAACGAACCGGAGCTGGGTTTTATTAGATTCAACAACATGCGGATAGTGGTGCTTTTGCCGGCCCCGTTGGGACCGAGAAATCCGAATACCTGACCTTTTTCCACCGACAGATTCAGGTCTTTCACCGCCTGGCGGCTTCCAAAGCGCTTACTCAGATTAAAAGTTTGTAACATCATATTTGACCCCAAAAGCGGTCGTCAATTTAATGCCTAAAACAACAGAATACAACGGATGTTTTCTCTTAAGCTGTCTGGTTCAGTTCGTTTGCTATAAACACAGAGCCCGGCCGAATTACATCCACAGTTGCCGGTCAAGGCTCCTGTATTGAATTGCCTCTGCAAGATGTTCGGGTAAAATTTCAGCCGCGCCAGACAGGTCGGCAATGGTCCGTGACACTTTCAAGATTCGGTCATAGGCCCGGGCGCTGAGACCCAGTTTCGTAATGGCGTTGTGAAGAAGGGTCTGCCCGGTCTTGTCTATTTTACAAAAGCGATGAATCATTTTTGTATCCATGTCCGCGTTTGCATAAATGCCGCTATACTGGAAAAACCGCTCGGTTTGGCGTTTTCTGGCCATCTGCACCCTGCTGCGAATATTTTTAGACTGTTCTCCGGAGCTCTTTTGGGACAATTCTGATATCTTTACTGCCGGAACTTCAATATGTATATCAATTCTGTCCAGCAATGGACCGGATATCCTGGACATGTATTTTTGAATATGCATTGTTGAACAGGTACATTCATTATTTGGATCTGTGCTGTAACCGCAGGGACATGGATTCATCGCACCAACCAGAATAAAATTCGCCGGATATGACAGCGAAATTTGGGCCCGGCTTATAGTTACGGTGTTATTTTCCATCGGCTGGCGCAAAACCTCCAAGACGTTTTTTTTGAATTCCGGCAGCTCGTCCAAAAACAAGACTCCGTGGTGACTCAAACTGACTTCGCCGGGACGGGGAACCTTTCCGCCGCCGACCAGCGCTGCATCTGAAATTGTGTGGTGAGGTGATCGGAACGGCCGGATCGCGACGATTCCATCGCCAACCGGTATCATGCCGGCAACAGAGTGAATTTTAGTTGTTTCAAGAGCTTCATTGAGAGTCAGATTCGGTAATATAGACGGAAATCGTTTGGCCAGCATCGTTTTGCCGGATCCAGGAGGACCAATCATAATGATGTTGTGGGCGCCGGCCGCGGCCACCTCCAAGGCGCGTTTCGCATGTTCCTGGCCCTTTACATCGCAAAAATCCTGCTCGTATTGTCGGTGTTCTTCAAACAATTCGGATACATTTACATGAATGGTTTCCGGCTGAAAATTTCCATTTAGAAAATCTATAGCTTCCTGTAATGATTTTACACCTACAACCGATAACCCGCCGGCAATCGCTGCCTCCCGCGCATTCACCTCGGGCAGAATCAGCCCTTTTACAGATGTGTTCTCCTGAATGGAAACCGCAATAGGAAGAGCGCCTCTAATCCCCCGAAGGGTTCCGTCCAGCGACAGCTCTCCGAGAATCACATATTCACTCAGAAGCTTGGTCGATACCCGGCCCGCGGCACTGAGAATACCAATTGATATCGGTAAATCAAACGCACTGCCTTCTTTACGAATATCTGCCGGGGCCAGATTAATGACAATTTTATTGTTCGGGATAAAGAACCCCGTGTTTTTTATTGCCGACATGACCCGCTCTTTGCTCTCCTTTACAGCCCCCTCCGGAAGTCCAACAGTAATAAACCGGGGTATTTGAGCATTTCCCAGGTTACATTCCACATTTACCACATAGGCATCAATTCCCAATACGGCCGCGCTTTTCACAAGTGAAAACATTGACATTTCCGCATCCTTTTTCTTTCCGTTATCTGAATATATCGGTTTTTTTAGTTAGTTACAAAAAGAAATTCATCTGAATGAACCCGACCGGGCCATATCATAATGATCTGACTCTCATATAAAAATGATATTAAATTTACCGGAAGGTAGCTGTCAAAAAACGCCCTCGCTCGTCGATAAACCGACATCTGTTGTTCAATGGCACTGGTTTTGTCATTAAGATAAACGAAAAAAAAGGAGTTCCCAAAATGACATTAAATACAATAAAAAAAATCCTTCACTACCTGATGATCCCCCTGATTACACTTTCCCTTTTCAGACCCGCTTTTGCAAAAAGTCGCTGCGGCGCGGACGGCCGGGAGAATCCCGACCTGGAAGACCAATATAAGCAAGCCGCCGGAGAGTTGGAAAGCTGGTTTAAAAAACCGTCTGTTTATACAAGCGAAACGTCAATCACGGATCAATCGGATTTGGGTTACTATTTTGACAATATATCCTTTAAAGACGCTTACGATTTAATTTATTCCGGAAATACCGGTGTTATTGTCAGTGGTAGTCGTAGCTGGAATACAAATCCCATTCTCCAGAGAGAAGACATTATTGTTAACATAGACGGGGTAATCATCAAGAATCGGTCAAACTTTGAAGACATTATCGAAGCAAAGAACATTGGTGACACCATAACCGTTGAATACTTTCGACACGGAGAAATATTTAGCAAAAAAATACCGGTTTTAAAAAAAGAATCGACCTGGGATAAGGATTATCTGTTTAAAAATACGCCCCATAAAAAAAGCCGGGGCCTTGGAGGCGCGGCGTATAAACCAATGTTTGTTAATGCCGATCAATCGGGTTTCAATGACTTGTTTGGTAGTCTTGGGTTCGATAATCTGTCAGAAATCAACAATCTATATCACGGTTTTGATTTGCAGGGCTTGATCGGAAACGGGTATTTTATAGGTGGTTATGGTGTCTGGACGGGCCAGCACCAGAGTGTTAATTATACTATCGACTCTTCGGTTCCGGTTAATCGGAATTTAAAATACAATTCTGGTCTGGGGGGCGTCAGCCTGGATAAACGCTATCGTTTATCGGACAAATGGATCGCTTCGGCCGGAATCATGGTTGGGGGCGGCGGCACTCGGTTCGAAATCGACCAGATCGAAAATACCGTTGACTGGAACCAAATGGATTCTGACACCAGCGGTTCATACAATGACTATCTGCAGCTCAAGAAAAATTATGTCCTTTTGCATCCTCGTATATCGCTAATGTACCGGGTATTGCCGGTATTCTGGCTAAAAGTTGAGGCCGGCTACATGCTCAGTTATTCAAAGAACGGCTGGCAGCAGATTCTGAACGACAACAAGCATGATATTGCCGGACCGGGAAACGCAACCTCTTTGAATGGATTTACCATCAGCGTTTCGCCCTGGTTTGGATTTTAATATAAAATAAGGAGATGAAAGGAAATATCATGAACAATACCAATTATAAAATAAACCGTGTATCTACCAATTTCATATTCCTGCTGCTTTTTGCCTGGTTTCTGTTTGTCGCCCGGGTGCTTTTTGCACAACCGCAAGTTCTGACAGACGAAATGGGAACAGCATTACAGGAAGAACTCTTGTCGGGAATCAATCCCGATACGGCCCATGTCGATACCTTATTAATTGAAACCGATAAAGGTGGTAAACCATATTTGGGAATCGTTTTTAGCCGCGATCTGGATTTTGAAAAAGCGGCGGACCTGCACTATCCCAACACACATGGCGCCTATATCAATGAAATTGATGCGGGCGGACCGGCTGATCAGGCCGGTCTTCAAGAAGGTGATATAATCACCCGGTTTGGTAATGATAAAATCCGGTACAACGACCATTTTATTCGCATTGTGGCAAATTATCATCCCGGGGATGTTATTCCTATAATCCTGTTCCGGGATGGAAAAATTATGAAAACAAGCATTACGCTGGACTCCGCCCCTGATCAAAAATATGTGGAATTAGACGAACCGGATTTCACTATGGAATTTAATTTACCAATCAAAAAGAAACCGCATTTAGTAGAATCCAGCCAAAACGGTATACTTGCCTGGGATTTTATTTTCTATGCCCCGGAAAACTTGGAATTATATGATGGTTTTCTGAGTACGCAACTGGGGTATTCGTCGCTTCTTGAGGGAAGACGTGTGAACGATAAAAGTTACTCCGGCTTAAACATGAACGGTTTCCACTTAAGACCGGGCGAACAGGACGGTTCAACAAACTGGGGAATCTTCTGGGCCAGCAATAATTGGAACCGCCAGAAGCCAATTACTTACAACAGCGAAGATTTCACCCGTAATATGGTTCACAGTATTAATTACTGGGGACTTACGCTGGACAGACAAATTACAATTTTTAATCACATCGTGTTGTCCGCCGGTGTATTGGCCGGCCGGCTGACCAGCGGGCTGGAGTTTTACCAGACCGAGTCCATAGACTCCTGGGGCGATATCGGGACCCAGTTAACAAGCAATGAAAAGAATTATTTGAGCGTCGAAAAAAAGTATCTTCTGGTCCAGCCGAATGTCTCTCTCATGATTCCCGTTTTGGGAGATATCGGCTTCCAGGTAAAGCTTGGGTATTTCTATGGAATTCCTCAATCAAACGGATGGAAGGTGACGTCTTTGGATGGTGAAAAGAGTGTCGTCGATTCGCCTAATTCATCCGTTGGCGGGTACACTGTGTCGTTCGGACCGACAATCATTTTGAAATAATACGACGCCGTACACACATCAAATGAAAGGGGAGTTTATATAAATCTCACAATCTTTTACCCACAAACCCACATAACATGCTCTTTCCGCCCTGGGAGAGCATGTTCATTAGCATACAAAACACGCCGGATTGAAGTAAAATAATTGGATTAATTTCCGGTTTAATGTATCTTGTAGCAACATTATGTTTGGAACAATCACAGATCGACTCATCGCTACAATAATTTCCGTTGGCTCAATGTTTTTTCCGTTCATTGACGGCATCGAGCCCGTTTTCAACGATGTCAGAATAAGTATCGTCGAAAACGCGCTGGTACTATCCATGCATCTCGAAAACTGTTATACTGAAGAACTGGATAAAATCCTCATGTCCGGGCAGGCGGTCACCCTTCGATTTCAGGCAGAGCTGTTTGACCGGGATCAAAAACAGCCACTTCTGACCAAACAGTTCTATCAGACCCTCCGATATAATCCTCTTGAAAAACATTACAGACTCTATTCCTCGGAAAAGGACGATAGCGATACCTACGGTACACTGCCGCAGGTTCATATGAATTTCAGCGCTCTGAACAACATTAAATTGTTGAAATCCGGCGATCTGGAAAAAGGACGCGACTATTTTATCCGGTTAATGGCATATTTGGACCCGGTTACCTTTATCGGCGAAAAGTCCAACCTTGACCTTATGCTATATTGGAACAACAAAAAGCCGGTTGTAAACACAGAAACATTCAATCTGTCCATATTTTATCATTAATGACTTTTATGAAAAATCTAATTCCTTCCTTTCGTTTACAAATCTTCATCATTTTTATAATTCTGCTTTTTATTTCGGTAATGTTCACGCGTACATTTTTTATCCGAAGTAATGACGAATTCCTGCAGCGCCTTGCCGAACAGAAAACAATGGAAAGTATTGAATCTCTTTACTCCGATTTTGCCGGTTTAATACCGACGAATCAATCCCAAAAATTCAACCGTGACGTTGAATCACTGATGCTAAGCCAGAAGGCAGTCGATCTGTCCGTCGATATTTATCGGCAACAAATCGATGCCTATTCACGGTATATATTTATCTTTATCCTGCTGTCGGTATTAATTGTGTTTGTATTGTCGATTAGCCTGATCACCCGTCCGCTGCGTCGTCTGCAGGCGGCCACCCAGGCCTTGAGGTCGGGGGAGAAAAACATTCAGATAAAGGAAAACCGCTTTTCGCCGATAAATGATCTGATTGTATCCTTCAATTCAATGGTCCATGAACTGGATCGGCAGCGCCGGATCGCGATTGAGGCCGAAAAGCAGTTGGTCTGGAAGGAAGTTGCCCGGATTATGGCCCACGAGATAAAAAATCCTCTGACCCCGATTAAATTGAGTGTCGAGCGCCTGGAAATGAAAGCGGGCTCCAACACCGAAATTAATACCGATCTTTTACACGAGAGTCTCGGCATTATCAAAGAAGAGGTCAATAACCTGCAAACCCTGGTTGATCGCTTCCGGGGATTTGCATCACTACCCGAGGCCCGGCCGGAATTTTATAAAATCGATGTCCAGTTGAATGAAATCGTCGGCGCTTACCGGCCCGAACATAACATTGTTTTAAAAATCGATTCCAGCCTTTCTCCGCTTTATGCCGATAAAGTTCAGATAAAACAGGTCGTCGTCAATCTGATTCAAAATGCCATTCAGTCTTCTGATAGCGCCGATCTTCAAATAAATATTGACCTCAAGTCTGACGATGACAATGTGATATTGGAAATCATTGATAATGGTCCCGGAATTGCTTCTGAGCACCTGGAAAAAATATTTGAACCTTATTTTACAACCCGGCGAAAGGGCACCGGCCTTGGTCTCCCGATTGTTAGACGTATTATCGAAAATCACGGCGGAATAATACTAATAAACAGCATAATTGATCAGGGCACAACGGTCACCATTACATTACCAATCATAGAAAATGAAAGATAAAAAATGCATATACTGATTATTGATGACGAAAAAAATATTCGGCAAGCTCTTTCCGGCATATTAACCGACGAGGGCCACACGGTAAGCCTGGCCGAAACTGGGGAAGAGGGGCTGCTACGACTGGGCGAATCACTCGTCGACCTTGTATTTCTGGATGTAAAATTACCAAAAATGAGCGGAATCGATGTATTAAAGCAAACGAGGAACGAGTGGCCGTCGGTGGATGTGCTGATGATTTCTGGTGACAGCGATATAAACACGGCCGTCAACGCCGTCAAGATGGGCGCCCACGATTTCATGGAAAAGCCGCTTTCACTGCCCAAAATCCTGATTGCCGTTCAAAACATCAGCGAAAAAAGGAAATTGGTTCAAAAGTGCATTATTGGCGACGAGAATATTGATTTTCGTTATCGGATAATTGGCCACTCGTCACAAATCAATACTATTCGGGAGATGATCCGCCGTGTTGCCAAAACCGACGCAAAGGTCCTGATTACCGGAGAAAGCGGCACCGGTAAAGAGCTGGTCGCCTATGCTATTCATAAAATGAGTCTTCGATCAGACAATCCGTTTATCACTTTTAACAGTGCAGCGATTCCCAATGAACTTGTTGAAAGCGAACTGTTTGGGCACGAAAAAGGCGCCTTTACCGGCGCGGACCGGCAAAAACCCGGAAAACTGGAAGGTGCTAATCACGGAACTATCTTTTTGGACGAAATCGGCGACATGAATATCAATGCTCAGTCGAAAATTCTACGGGTTCTGGAAGAGGGAAATTTCGAGCGCGTCGGCGGTAACCGGACAATTGACATCGACGTACGGGTTCTGGCCGCCACCAATCGCAACATAGAAGAAATGATTAAAACCGGAAGCTTTCGCGAAGATCTGTATTACCGGCTGAATGTTGTGCCCTTTTTTTTACCACCACTCAGAGAACGACCTGGCGATATACCCGTGCTGCTCGACCACTATTTGCAAGCCTATTCCAACGAACTCACAACCGCCAGAAAACATTTTTCCGGTGCCGCACAGGACATATTGAAAAAATATCATTTCCCGGGAAATATCCGCGAACTGAAAAACCTTGTTGAGCGATTGTATATATTATCGGATAAAGATGAGATTGATGAAAACGATATCCGGCAAAACCTGGCCTTTCAGAAATCTAAGGGGCAGAACATCCTGAAAAACATTCTGCATGAAGACTCATATAGCGACGCCAAGCGGTCATTTGAAACCTATTATTTTACTGAGAAACTAAAACTGACCGGCTGGAACATCAGCCGCCTGGCAAACGAAATCGGCGTGCTTCAGCCGAATTTATCACGAAAATTAAAAATCCTAGGGATCCGCACTCCGGGAGACAATTAACAGACAGTTGATCGTCAATTACAGAAGCGTGTTCTCGATCTTTCCTGAATAGTTTTTGGATTCAAATACGCCTATTTCTTTTGCAATGCGTCCGCAGACATCATCCCGGTGGGATTTTGCCGCCAGTTTGATCGCATTGGTAATTGCCTTGGCCTTTGATCTTCCGTGGGCCTTGATCACGATTTCTTTAAAGCCCAGCAACGGCGCACCGCCATATTCCGAGTAGTCCGTAGAACTTTTCAGCTGCTTAATACCACTGGATAACGCAATCAGGCCCAGCCGCCAGAGAAACCGGTGTTTAAATGCATAACGCCCCAAATGTGAGGCCATTTCGGCAATGCCTTCCATCGTTTTCGTCACGATGTTCCCGACATATCCCTCTGTTACTACAACGTCGGAAAGTCCCAGCATGACTTCGTTGCCCTCGATATTCCCAATAAAATTCACTTCCGGTAATTCCTCCAGAATTTTATAAACACTCGACAACAACTCTCCGCCTTTATATGATTCTTTGCCAATATTTAGCAACGATACCGTGGGATCTTGAATGCCTTTTATATCGGAAGCATAAATTTTCCCCATTAGGGCAAACTGGACCATATCTTCCACGGAACAGTGAATGTTTGCGCCAACATCCAGAAGCAATGCAAAGTGATCCCGGCGTTTCTGGGCGTTTCTGGTTGGATAAACTGTCGCAATGGCGGTTTTGCGCACCCCGACTATTCTAGGAATATTCAAGGATGATGAAAGAACATAAGCACCCGTATTTCCGGCAGATACGACTCCGTGCGCCCGTCCTTCGGCACACAGCTTGGCGGCAATTATCATGGACGCATTTGGCTTTCTCCGGACGGCTTCGCGCGGCACGTCCTCCGATGTAATAACTTCGTTTGTGTGGACAATTTCGATCTGGTCTGAATTATAGGGTTCTTTACTTAAAATGGATTTTATTTGGGTTTCGTCCCCGACAAGAATGACCTTTCCCGGTGATTCAATGCTTGCGATTGCCGCACCTTTTACAATTTCATCCGGGGCATTATCGCCCCCCATTGCATCAACTGCTATAACCGTATTTTTCTCTATTTCAGTCATGTTTACACTACCTCTTTTCCAAATCTATGCATTTTTTCGGCTATTGTAAAGCGGCGTTCATATTTCGCTGCATTCTTTTAAATTTTAAACGCTCAATCGCCGTATTCTTAAAAACCCTGGTAAATTTATCTATATTCCCAGTATTACCCAACTCAATATATTTTTGGATTTGATCTTTTCGGTCCATATACCTGGAATCGGGTGTTAATTTTGACCATTTTCGATTCCACGGACAGACTTCCTGGCAGACATCACATCCATACACCCATTTATCTAAACGGGCCCTTTCCGCATCGGAAAAATTACCCTTTTTTTCAATCGTCATGTAAGAAATACACCGGTTGGAGTCTATAAGGCCTGGTTCGATAATCGCCCCGGCGGGACATTGGTCGATACAGAACATACACGACCCACATCTATTAATTGCCACGCCAGACGGTTGAATATCAATAGATAAAAGCAACATTCCGATAAAACAGTATGATCCGATTCCTGTACCAATAAACATTCCGCTTTTACCGATCCAGCCCAGACCCGCCTGCTCGGCGTAGGCTTTTTCCAAAAACGGGCCGGTGTCTACATATATTTTTCCATTGATTTTGCCGTCAATGTCTTTGAGCCCCAATAAAACGGAACTCATTTTCTCTTCGAGCACACTATGATAATCCTGCCCCAGCGCATATCGGGAAATTTTAATCCCGTTTTTTGCTGATATCGGATCGCTGAAGTAATTATCTAGCAACACCAGTATTGATTTTACCCAAGGGAATCTTTTCTGGATATCCAGGCGATCGTCTCTGGTTCTTTTCATCCACTCCATTTCGGCATGATATCCACTTGTCAACCATTTATTGAAATGACGGATATATTTTTCATCCAGAGACGGCTCGGAGATTCCACCGGCTGATAATTTACTGGTAGTTACGACGTCCTTAAATTGACCAAATGTGATCATTGTCAAATATACAAACCATTTCCCGCCAACAAAACCGGTTTAATGAATATTCAGTTTGTATACAAGCGGATAAAAGACGTATATTTCAACTTGGAAAGGATCAATGAATGGGCAGCTTAAGCGATTTATTTAAAAATGAAGTAGACAAGATAAAGCAGACAGATCCCGAACCGGTTGATGACGCAATTGAAATTGACAAACCCGCCGATGGGAAAAAACGGGTTTTGTTCATCTGTACCGGAAATTCTGTCCGCAGCCAAATGGCCGAAGCCCTGCTGAAATCACTTGGTTCAGACAAGTTTGAGGTTTACAGCGCTGGTATAACACCCGCCGGGGTTCACCGCCTGACCAAACAGGTTATGGGCGAGGTTGGTATTTCAATGGACGGCCATCATAGCCAGCATGTCAGTGAATATGAAACCACATTGTTTGATTATGTCATTCCGCTGTGTGAGGTTGCGGCCCTCAGCTGCCCGGAATTTCCCGGCGAGCATCAACGAATTAACTGGTACATTGATGATCCGATCCGGGTCCTTGGGGGCGACGAACGTAAGCTTACGGCATTTCGGATCACCCGAAACATTCTCAAGAAAAAAGTCTTGGCATTTATACAAGAAGCAGCATAAAAAAAAAGCCCCATTCGGGGCTTTTTTTACATTTACCGAATAGCCCTATCTGTTCTTTATTTTCCACAATTTGCCAAACAGCTCTTCCAGCGCATTTCCCAGATTTTCATCACGGGCGGTGGTAATGTCCGCTTCATTTTCCAGCACAACATACGGAACCTTATGGCCTTTTATATTGATAAATTCCGGATCGCTTCCTTTGAATTCTTCCCAGTCTACCTTCCCATACAGGCGTTCCAGTTTCCAGTCCGGCAGCCCGTGCTCCAGAATGCTGTCCGGCCGATCAGGATTAAAGCGTTTTTTATTTTTTCTTAAGGATTCATTATAGGAAACATCAATATAAAATATTGCGGCTTTCTTTAAAATATCATCCGACAGGTGTGGGTATGCATCAATATAACCACCGTGCTCTGTACCGCGTGAAAATTCGATCAGAGCTGTGTGCTCCTCGTGATAATCATTAATGTCGCGGAGGCGTTTACTGTAATCCATGGAGATTCTTTCAATCAACAGATGCCACTGATACTCATGCAGGAACAATCCGTCTTTGGTGGACTGTAGTCGGGGTTTTTTCAAAACCTTCTCCAGGATGGCATCATCTTCAAACCAAGCCCATAGAATCGGAAAATCGTCGATTTCATCCATCTGGCCAATATGAAACCGCTGAATTCGTTCATCCAGGGGTGTCTTTTTTAAATAATCGATCACCTCGGATTTTCCCGAAGCGGGTCGGCCATTAAGAATGATAATATCAAAAATTGCATTTTGCATATCTTTCCCCTGTCCTTGGGTTAAATTTTTGCTTGTTTTCGTATTACCAGAGCCGGCGGAATAGTTAAAAACAAGATTGAAAGAATGATCAGTCCGGCTCCGATTAATTGGCTTGTCGCTGGTGCGCTAACCCCTGGGAACAGGGCCAGTAAAAAGGAAGCGATGACACCGGCAATAACACTGGAAGAACGATTAACCGGAATGCAATAAGTATTCTCGCTTTTATCCAGAAAAATTAGTGTGCCGAAAACGCCGGTTCCCTGGGATAAAACACCGATTAATATCAATGCCCATAAATACGGTTGGGTCCAATGAAATGAAAAACCCATCCGGACAGATTCGGTTATTCCATCGATTTTAAAAACAGCCAGAAGAATTAAAATTATGACAAACATCGGAGTTGCAGTCATCTGCTCTTCGACAAAATATTTTTTGTTGGCGGTCGCATTTTCAGATTTTGCTAATCTACTCATGAATTGAAACCGAATAAAATAACTTGCCAGATAAATTGATATCACAACTCCAGCTAGAAATGGGACGTTATAACCGGATGTGTCGATAAGGCTGGTCAGCAGTGCGCATAGGGCAAAAACCATTCCAGCAAACGCAAACCAGCGTACTTTCCTTTTCGTGATTTTATCAATGATCGGCCCGATAATAAGTACGCCGCCGCGCATTAAAACCATCGCAAAAACAATATTCAACCCGTCAAACGTGTAGGCCAGGGTAGTTGTGCCAATAATTAGAGACGTACAGACGCCCGATAAAAATGTCCATTTTGTCGGATGCGGCAGATTAAGGCCAAAAATTTTTGTGTGGGTTGCATATTTCCACCAGTCTAATGATGATATCACAATAATCATTGCCAATGTCGTCGCCAAGGCCGCAACCGGTAGGATTGAAAAGCCGGCCAGGCCGCTTCCGTTCAATGAAGGCAGAAGCCCCTTGCTCATTACTTTTGTCATGAAGCTATAGGGGGCATAGCAGGCAAAATAGCCGAAGGCGAATCCCCAAATACTAAACCTTGGTGCTGTTTCTTCGGGACTGTTCGTCAATTGATACCTCTCTTCATTAATAAAGTGGAGAGCATTTTAAACTATTTTAATTGTAATTTCAAGTAGAAGTTAATATCCGTAAACTTATTGTTTCCATGGCTCACCTCTTTCTTTTTGTTCTTTCCTCTGGTGGGCCATTTTTTATGCTTCCACAAGAAATTACATGCTCCGTAATATACCCTTGGGTTTTGACTCAACTATGTATTCTGAGGTTCATACAATTATTTTTAAGGATAATCTTTTTTTTTACATCTTTTCTTAATATCTTGGCGCCATGAAAACAATCCAAGTAACTATTAATCACGAACAAACCACCATAATTGCACCGGGAAAAACAATACGCGATGTTCTTTTTGATGCTCTCGGATATGGTAATTTCATGGAATACATTACTATTAAGAATAATGTGTTTTCTTCTTTACAAGAGCGTGTTGATGTAGACAGTACTATTGGCACTTTCCCCCATTTTTGGGAATCATCTCGGCGCGCTTATGAAACCGCATCCGTGGCCATGCTCCAGTATGTTGTCGAAAATATTCTGCCCGGTCAAAAACTATCTATATTACACAGTATGTGCGATGGTATTTACTGCAAAATCAATCAGGATGATCACGTTTCAGAACAGACTATCTCGATGTTAAAAAATGGGTTTACAGATCTTGTTTCTGCCGATACCCCGATTGTTCCCGAACTTTATTCCCGCGGCGAAGCACAAAACTATTTTCAAAATAATAATCGGCCGGATACTGCCGCGTTGTTAAAATACTGCTCATTAAACTACATTATGCTTTACTCCATTAACGGTTCGCGATACTGGCTTCCCAGCCCGCCGGCACCGTCAACCGGATTAATTATGACTTACGATATCATTAAATATAAACGGGGGTTCGTGTTTCGAAATCCCGTAGAAAATATGCCCGGCATATTACAACCGTTTTATAACCAGGAGCGTCTGTACGAAATATTCAATGAAACTGAAAAATGGGGCAATATTCTGGATATTACTAACACCAGCCAATTAAACAGCCTGGTTGCTACCGAAAATATTTCAGAGATGATCAAAATTTCTGAGGCGTTACACGAAAGGAAAATTGCAGAAATTGCCGATAGAATTGAATTGTCTTGCCAAACCAAACGTCTTGTTTTTATTGCGGGACCATCATCCTCCGGAAAAACAACATTTATGAAACGTCTGTATATCCAATTACGCGTTCTGGGCCACAGGGTTGTCAGCCTGTCTCTTGATAACTATTTTAAAGATCGGGATGAACTCGCCCGGGAACAGGGAGACAATTTAAATTTTGAGGTTCTTGATGCTCTGGACTTAAAATTACTCAATACACATTTGACCGACCTACTTGCCGGGAAGCCTGTTGCGCCCCCCGATTATGATTTTGTTAATGGAAAAAAAGTCCCGGGCAAAACCGAAATTCGCGCAGATAAAAACACTCTTTTTATCATTGAAGGTATCCATGGCATAAATCCTGGATTGACCGAAAATATTGACGACCAGTATAAATTTAAAATATATCTGAGCGCCCTGACCCACTTAAACTTTGACGACACCAACAGAATTCCAACTCACGATACCCGTCTGATTCGCCGGATTGTGAGAGACGCAAAATATCGCGGGTATTCCGCCGCACAAACCATCAACATGTGGAAAAAAGTCGTTGAGGGAGAAAAGAGGTATATTTTTAAGTATCAGGGCGAGGCTGATATTATGTTTAATTCATCTCTGGCCTATGAAATCGGCGCACTAAAACAGCCCGCAGAAATTGCATTAAAAAAGGTCGAACCTCAAGATCTGAGCCACCCGGAATCAGAGCGGCTGCTTAGTATTTTGGCCTACTTTCTCCCTGTCGATCAAAAAGAGATTCCACCGACATCTATCTTGAGAGAATTTGTCGGCGAAAGCTCGTTTAAATACCACTAATTAAAACGGTATTTCTTCATCTTCCGGAGACTCGTTTGTTTTTTCCTGCTGGGGGGCACCGCCCGATTTTCCCTTGTTGACAAATCCACCAAGAAGCGTTACCTGGTCTACCTGAATGTCGGTTTTGCTCCTTTTTTGGCCCTCTTTGTCTTCCCAGGTTCTCGTTTGCAGACGTCCTTCAACATAGAGGAGTTGTCCTTTTTTTAACCACTCTTTAGCAAATTCAGCCTGAGCGCGCCACATAACAAGGTTGTGCCATTCAGTTTTCTCGATTTTTTCACCGTTTTTGTCTTTAAAATATTCCGTAGTCGCCATAGAGACATCTGCAACCGCGTCTCCGCTCGCAGTGTATCTCACCTCCGGGTCCCGTCCCAAATGACCAACCAAAATAACTTTGTTAATACTACCCTTTGGCATTGCCATAAGCATTCCTCCTTCTGTTAAATAATTAAAATCACCGTCTCGCCGCACGAAATACATTTTGACGATCTTCAAAATGATAATATTACTATTTTTTTAATATGTCAACAGATATTTTACTTTATTCTAGATTCTTTTAGAAATTCTTTATTTTTTCTTTTACTGAATTTATAAACAGGCCGAAGGGCTCTTCTTTTTCACACCGTTTCTCAATATTCTTGCACGCATGGACCACCGTTGAGTGATCCCTGCCGCCAAAATAGATTCCAATTGTTTTCAGAGACAGGTTGGTATATTCCCGGGCAAGATACATCGCGACCATGCGGGCCTCGGCAACCTCCTTCGTACGAGATTTTCCAACAAGCGAGTCCAGGTTTACAGAATAAACGACACCGACAGACTTTTGAATATCCTCTATCGATAATATGCTTTTTTTCTCAACCTGCCCGGTCTCTCTTAACACTTTTCTGGCAAGTACAATGTCAATATCCACCTTCATTAGTGAGGAATAGGCCAAAAGTCGTATCAACAGTCCTTCTAATTCGCGAATATTCGACTTGACATTCTGCGCTATGTATTCAATAACTTCATAGGGTAAATCTAATCCATCGGATATTGCTTTCTTGTTTAAAATAGCAATTCTTGTTTCGAGGTCCGGTGACTGGATGTCAACAGTTAAACTTGACTGAAATCGGGACAACAATCGTTCCTGTAGCCCCCTTAGTTCCATGGGTGGTCGATCGGTTGTCAAAACAATCTGCTTCTTGTGCTGAAAAAGATCGTTAAAAATGTGGAAAAACTGCTCCTGGGTTTGTTCTTTGTTCTGAAAAAACTGGATGTCATCAAGTAGCAACATGTCAACACTACGATAATATCGTGCAAAATCAGTCGTTTTGTTTTTCTGAATAGCGGCAATAAAATCTAGTGTAAAGGTATCGCTGGACACATAAACAATTTTTTTCGCATACCCCTGAATAAGGGCGTGATTTCCGATCGCCTGTAACAGGTGCGTTTTTCCAAGCCCCGTCCCACCGTATATTACCAACGGATTAAAAGATGTTTGCCCCGGAGAGTTTGCCACGGCAATAGATGCTGCTTTTGCAAATTGATTGCTTTTTCCCTCAACAAAATTCTCAAATACATAGTTTCCATTTATACGCGTTCCGCGTTCGAGCATGCCCGTTTGGGCCGATCTAATCTCAACTTTCTGTTGTGTTGCGCCGGGGAGATAACTTTCTTCTTGATCGGCGATATTGTTATTTGCTTCAGAAAGTAATATCGTATACCGGGCAGACATTCCATTTCCAGTAACCTCTCTTAAAGACCCCTGAATTGTATCCTTATAATGACTATCCAGCCAGTCATAAAAAAACTTATTGGGAACCTGAAGGAAAATTGAATTATCCGACACCGAAATTGCCCGAATTGGTTGAAACCACGTGTTAAATGTTTGTTGTGGGACCCGGCCCTTAATTAAATCCAAACACCTCCCCCAGATATACTGACAATCACCACTAGAATACATATATATTGCACAAATTATTATAAGTTATCAACATTTGTCTCCCTTGCGCGCCGCCACGCCAGCTTTTTTTCTGCATCAAGAAACTTCTCCTTAGAAATTCGAGAGAAAAGCATAAACAAACCCCAAACAGCATCGGACACAAAACAGTTATTAACATTATATCAACAGGCGCGCGGTTGCACTACCTATAAAGTAAATATCCGCACAACAAAGTCAAGAAAAAGGTTTGACAGAAAGCTGTTTTCTATCAAAGCTGGCCCGATCGAAAGAATTCTCTGATGCTTGCTCCAAGGAGAATCGGAATGGATCGAGAGAAACCGGGAAGGATATTGGTAATCGGGTCGGTAGACGATGCAAAAAACAAGGTGTGCGCCGGGGGCCATGGGGGCATCAACAATTTGTTGGCACTGAGAAGTAAAAAACTGGATCGGTTGTGGGGTTAAACATCAGAAATATAGGAAAACTACCGGTGGGTCCACAAACTTTTACTTTCTACGCGTCAGGGTAGTTCATTTGAAAATATGGAAATATTTTTTAAATTCTAAAGCTTTTCAAAAATGATAAATGCAACGAACGAAAGGAATACATGAAAAGGACGTTTCAACCAAGCAACCGAAAACGTAAAAACAAGCATGGTTTTAGAGAAAGAATGAGTAGCAATGGTGGCAGAAAAACACTCGCCCGCCGACGAGCGAAGGGCAGAAAGACACTGGCCGCCTAATCCGGAAAAAAACGAACGTATTTCGGACAAAAAAACCCTGTCTGCTCTTTTAAAAAGCAATTCGCAGGTGCGAACACATAGCGGGTCCGTCATAATAACCATTGTCCCGGGCCAAAATTGGGAAATGGCTATTTTAATTAAGAAATGCGCTGGTACCGCCGTGAGAAGAAACCGAATAAAACGGAAAATACGGGAGGCTTATCGTAGAACAAAACCCCTTGTCACCACACCGTTTTCAATTATCTTTTCCGTATATTCGTATCCCAATAGTTCGGATTTAAATAATTTGCCCAATATTCTATTTTCGACAATGAAAAAATGAAAAACCCCTTGAATTTAATTCCAGTGATTCTGATTAGTGCATACAAGTTATTTATATCTCCGCTTCTTCCTAATAGCTGCCGGTTTTCCCCCGCCTGCTCCGCTTATTGTCGGGGAGCTTATCAACACTATGGATTTATCCGGGCAACAATTTTAAGCGTGGTTCGAATTGGTAAATGTCACCCCTTTCACCCCGGGGGTTACGATCCATTGCCAACACAAAAGGAAAAGAATAATGGATAAAAAATCACTTTTGGCGTTTGTAGTTATATTTCTTGTTATTTTAGCAATGCCCAGCTACTTTAAACTTATTAACGGCCCCGCCGAACAAGCGGCCCCCGAAATTCAACGGGCGGCACCCGAGGCCACACCAACAAAAGCGTACACGCAGCGCCCCACAGAGCCCTCAAGACAATCCGCTCCCAGTATAGGTGTATATGGAGAAAGAGAACAGCGACTAATAACCATTGATACTGATTTTTATAGCGCCCAACTAAGCTCTATTGGGGGCGGAACAATTAAAATTTTTAAACTTAAAAATTATGCTATGTTCATAGACGGCGACACGGCCCTTGTACAACTTATTAACAACGCTAATGCGTTACCTTTGCTAGTTAAGTACATTTCCATCAATGGTGATTCGGTTGGACTTAACCAAAATTTTATCATAGAGAGCATCTCGGGCTTATCGCCAGAAACAAACACCGTACATCTTACAAAAAACGAAAATTCTACAATTACATTTACATTAAAAAATGCGAAAAATAAAAATATTGTGACAAAATCACTGACCTTCTATGGCGATCAATACACCATTGAAATTCAAACGGACCTGCGGGGCCTTCAATCTGACATGGCGACCAAGCATTACGATCTAACCTGGGAAAGCGGATTAAAGTATACAGAACCGGTTCTTATTGACGAGGTCAGGTACTCAAAGGCCTATGCCTATAGCGGAGGAGAAACCGACGCGCTTGATGTAAAAAACAACAAGAACGATGACTCCCGGTTTACCGGCAAAACCGAATGGACCGCTATTCGGACAAAGTATTTTGCAGCGGCATTTATTACTCACGGCAATGGTATTGGTTACAGGTTGGCCGCAACGGGCATTCCGCTGGAAGGGAAAAATTATTATAAAAAGTATTCAATGCAGGTTTCCTTGCCAACCGATATTGTTGCCACTACAACCCTCTATCTCGGTCCGCTTGAATATTCAACTATTAAAGAACTTGATGTTGAACTTGAGAACATCATGAGCCTTGGCAAGCTGCTAAAGCCGATCAGCAAAGCTGTTCTATGGATTTTTATACGACTGCGGGCCATTTTACCAAACTATGGTTGGGTATTAATTGTTTTTGCGTTTCTTATAAAAATTGTTTTATATCCTTTGACTAATAAGTCCATGCAGTCCATGAAAGAAATGCAAAACCTGCAACCAAAAATTGAAGATCTTCGTAAAAAGTATCAAAGCGACCCCCAAAAATTAAACACCGAACAAATGAAACTGTACAAAGAACACGGTGTTAATCCAATGGGCGGGTGTCTGCCGCTTTTACTCCAGATGCCTATTTTAATTGCTCTTTTTACGGTATTTCGCACAACTATTGAATTGCGGCACGCGCCCTTCATTTGGTGGATTACCGACCTTTCAGCACCGGATACTGTTTTTACTCTTCCCTTTGCAATCCCTATTTATGGTCAACACATAAACGTGCTTCCGATAATAATGGCCCTGTCAACCATTTTACAGCAAAAAATAAGCGGCAGCTCCAGCTCAAATCCCCAACAAAAAATGATGACATATATGATGCCCATTATGTTCTTTTTTATGTTTAATCAATTCCCGTCGGGTTTAAACTTGTACTATACGCTTTTTAATTTGCTTACTGTTGCCCAACAAAAATTTGTTCCCTCAAAAACAAAACGCAAAAGTAATCGCCCGTCAACAATTGATACTCTTCGACAAATCCGGTCAAAAACAAAATTCAAATAGAATCTGATTAATGACAACCAGCGATTCTTTAACAATTGTCGCCATTGCGACCCCAAGAGGATATGGTGGCATTGCATTAATCAGGCTGTCCGGGCCAAAGGCGTTGTCAATAGCCAAACGGCTTTTCGTTTCAAATCAAAATCTATCGCCCCGAAGGGCAGTGTTTGGCAATCTTATTGACGACAGCGGGACAATCGACACAGGCGTTGTAACATACTTTAAGGCGCCCAGCTCCTACACCGGCGAGGATGTCGTGGAAATTGGCATTCATGGAAATCCCTACCTTTGTGATTTAGTGATTTCCGCCTGCAAAAAGCTCGGAGCTGTCTCCGCCGGGCCGGGAGAGTTCACCCAGCGAGCATTTTTAAACGGCAAAATGGATCTGAGCCAGGCCGAGGGGGTCGCTGATATCACTTATTCGTCCTCGCGGGCGGCCCAGTCGGCATCTATGGATCTATTAAGAGGGACGCTCGGAACGGAAATAAAGAAAATTAAGGCCGCCCTAATCAACACAATCACCGTTCTTGAGCTGGAGTTGGATTTCCAAGAAGACGAAATTGATTTTATCTCGGCGCATGATACCCTTGGGGCGGTTTCTGTTATTATTTCAACCATCGACCGGTTATTAAAAACATATGATTGGGGCAAAATCATCAGAGAAGGAATGCGATGTCCAATTATTGGGGCGCCAAACAGCGGGAAATCAAGTCTGTTTAATGCCTTTTTACAAGAAGAGCGGGTTATTGTGTCTTCCCTGCCCGGAACAACCCGCGATTATATTGAAGAAACGATCCGGGTTGACAACTACCAAATCAGACTTGTAGACACTGCCGGACTACGAAACACAAACAATGAAATAGAATCCCGGGGAATGCAAAAAACAAAAAGCCTGATGCGCGATGGAAACATTTTACTTTATGTTATTGATTTATCAGACCCACGGGAAACAATGCCAAAGCTAACCCCATCCGAATTAAAAAAAACATGTTTTATTCTAAATAAAGCCGACATCGCTAAACCTGCCCATCTACAAAATGCCATTAAATTGATCGGTAATCGCCGGTACTTTATCTGTTCTGCTCTCAACCATACCGGAGTTCGTGAAATAGCAACCGCGCTCATCACTGAAATAGAAAAACTTTCTCCGGAAAATTGCCCCATAATTATCACCAGAGAGCGCCATAAAGATGCGTTGTTTTACACAAACCTTAATCTGAAACGATCCGTTAACAGCATTCGCAGGGGCGCTGCTCCGGAAATAATTTCAATTGATCTCCGTGAAGCCCTGGGACATCTTGACGTTATTTTGGGTAAAACCGAAAACGACGATATTTTAAATAACATTTTTAACAACTTTTGTATTGGAAAATAAATGTTTCACGTGAAACGATCGTATGATAACATAGTAATTGGCGGCGGCCATGCCGGCCTAGAGGCGGCCCTCGCATCATCCAGAATGGGCGCAAACACTCTTTTGGTCACAATGGATATATCCGCAATTTCGAGGATGTCCTGTAACCCTGCAATTGGCGGTCTCGCCAAAGGACATCTTGTGGCAGAAATAGACGCGCTCGGCGGAGAAATGGCCAGGGTGATTGATAAAACCGGCATTCAGTTCAGAATGCTCAATCGGTCCAGGGGGCGCGCTGTATGGTCTCCGCGGGCCCAGGCTGATAAAATTAAATATTCCTTTGAAATGCGCTCGCGTGTTGAAAACCAGGACAATCTTGATATTTTAGAGGACACTGTAATAAAAATAATTACGGAGAAAGACAGGGTTGTCGCAATACTCACCCAAAATCACGGAGAGATATCTTGCCTGTCCGCCATTGTTACTGCGGGTACATTTTTAAACGGCCTTATTCATATCGGCCTTGAACATAAGAAGGGCGGTCGCCTAGACGAAGAAAGTGCCGTGGGAATTACACAATCGTTAAACAGCGTTGGTATTATATCCGGCCGCTTAAAAACCGGAACGCCGCCCCGAATTCATTTTGATTCTATTAACATTGAGCATACAACACCGCAATATGGCGACGCGCAGCCAGTTCCCTTTTCTTTTCAAACAAAAAACTTCGCTCCCAAAAACATACCTTGTTATATAACCCACACCAACCAGGTGACTCACGATATCCTCTTTTCGGGACTTGATCGTTCTCCTCTGTATTCTGGAAAGATAAGGGGGGTCGGTCCCAGGTATTGTCCCAGTATCGAAGATAAAATCGTGCGTTTCCGCAATAGGTCATCGCACCAGATTTTTCTTGAGCCCGAATGGGAAGGTGCCTGTCAATATTATGTTAACGGGTTTTCAACAAGCCTTCCTATAGACATACAGCGAAAGGGCCTTAGATCAATTCCGGGACTCGAGGAAGCTGAAATTATCAAACCGGGATATGCTATTGAATATGATTTTTTTCCATCATACCAATTAAAACGCACCCTGGAGACAAAAACAATCAGCGGGCTTTATCTGGCCGGTCAGGTTAACGGCACGTCTGGTTACGAAGAGGCCGCCGCACTTGGGTTAATGGCGGGTATCAACGCCGTCTTAAAAATCCATTCCGAGCAACCATTTATCTTGTCTCGTTCTGATGCATATATCGGCGTTTTAATTGACGACCTTATTACTAAAAGCCCCGCCGAGCCCTACCGCATGTTCACATCCAGTGCTGAGTATCGGCTTCTGCTGCGCTTTGATAATGCCGACCAAAGATTGTCTCACTATGGGCAAAGGTACGGCCTGGTTCCCAGTGAGCAATTTTTAAAAACCCGGCAAAAGACAGATACAATAAGGGCAACTATTGATTTTTTACGAGCCACGACCATCGGCCCGGCAGAAATTAATCCCACATTACACCGTTGCGGGGAGAACGCGGTTGGATCGGGCCTAAATCTTTTTAAGGCGCTTTGTCGCCCAAATATTCATCTTGAGGATTTATTACAATTCTTGCCGTCAAGTCTATCAAATGTGATCGTGAGTATTGATGGCCTGGTAAACCTGGTCGAGATTGACGTAAAATACCATGGATATATTAAACGTCAATCGATCCAGATAAAAAGCCAGGCACGTCACGAAAACACGCCGCTCTCTCCTGATTTTGATTACCTGAAAATTAATTCAATAACAAAAGAAGCCCGCGAAAAACTTAACCAAATAAAACCCGAAACGATTGGTCAGGCCTCTCGTATTTCCGGCGTTTCTCCCTCTGATATTACCGCACTATTAATCCTTTTAAAGAAACAGGTTGTTTCACGTGAAACATGATAAAGTTCTTAAAAAACTAATTTCTTTTTTTTCTTCGTATCCGCCATTTTTATCGGTCCTGGATGAAATTATTTCACACCGGGGTCCTATAAGTATTTCCGGGTTAAATTCCTCCTCTCTTTTGGCGCTGTTTATAACTTCGCTTCTAGAAAAAACCGGATCTTGTCCGCTTGTGATTTTTAATAATAAAAAGGATGCGGAAGGGTTTGTATTCGACATAGAATCGTTCATTTCGCCGGAATCCATTGTTTTTTTTCCTGAAGTGTCTGAAGCGCAAAGAGATGATTATTCAATCTTTCTTTTAAACGACGCCTTTCAAAAGATATTTACAAAAAGCGCTAAAATTATTCTTACTTCCGTTGATGCGCTGGGTCTAAGGTTACCGGGCGCGACCGAAATGGGGCAAACCGCGCTACCCTTAAAGACCGGGTCGTCTGTGTCCAAAAAAGAGGTTGTTGACCGGTTAAATTCATTTCGATATAATAGAGAGTTTTCAGTCGAGTTTCCCGGAGAATATGCCTCCCGGGGTGACATTGTTGACATTTATTCTCACGGCAACCGACATCCTTTTCGCCTTGAATTTTATGATAATTCCATAGAGTCAATCCGAATCGTTGACAAAGAGTCCCTTCAAACCATAAAAAAAACCGATCATATTACCATTCTTCCCGTAATCACAGAAAGCACTGCGGCTGATTCAACTATTTTTTCATATCTTCCCGAGAATACCCTTGCTGTATTTCCAAATTATGACACACATAGTGACGTTTTCCAGAAATTATTATCGAATACCTCCTCTTTTTCTGTATTTACAAGTATTTTCATTAATGACTTGCGTTCAACAGATATTCATTTTTCAACAAGCCCTGCGAATGCTCGAACTACCGGTTTTACTTCTTTTAAAGAATACTTTATTTCTTTAAAAAACAAATATATTGCCGGCAAGTATTTTCTCTTTTGTTCCGATTCGGGACAACAATCCCGGCTTTCCTCCCTTTTAGATAACGAACAAATAAGCGTGCTTGATTCGCCACTTTCTTCGGGTTTTGAAATATCGGATATTAATTTATACGTTTTCACGGATACGGAAATTTTTTCTAAACGCCAAAAGCCCCGATCTTTTTCATTTTTACCGATAGAGGTAAAACACAGTAAATTTGATCCCGCCGAGATCGGTTATGATGATTTGGTTGTACATCTTGATTATGGTATTGGCAAATATATGGGCCTTCAGAAGATTTCTGCATTCGGCGCCGACCGTGAGTGCCTTGTAATTTCTTATCTTGATAACGACAGGGTCTTTGTTCCGCTTGAAAAGATGTCGCTAGTCCACAAATATCGTTCAACCGGCAATATTCTGCCCAAAATTTCAAAACTTGGGTCGGCAGAATGGGATCGCGTTAAACTCCGAACCAAGCGTTCAATCGAAGAGCTATCACAAGAAATTATTAACCTGTATTCAAAGCGTCTTCAGTCAAAGGGTTTTGTATATTCTGCGGACAGCGAATTTCAATGGACAATGGAGGCCGAATTCCCCTTTGAAGAGACCGTTGACCAAATTAAAGCTATCGCAGATATAAAAAAAGATATGGAATCTTCAATTCCCATGGACCGGCTGTTATGCGGAGATGTTGGATTCGGTAAAACGGAGGTTGCAATCAGGGCAGCGTTTAAGGCGGTTAGTGATTCAAAACAGGTTGCAATACTTACTCCGACAACAATTCTGGCCGACCAGCACTATATCTCTTTTAAAAAACGTCTGGGAAAATACCCTGTAAAAATTGAACGCCTGTCCCGGTTTGTTAAAAACGCCAGGCAGAAGAAAATTATTCGTGATTTGTCAGCAGGAAAAATCGATATTATCATTGGAACTCATCGGATTTTATCAAAAGATATGAACTTTACCGATCTTGGGCTCCTTATTATCGATGAAGAACACCGGTTTGGCGTCGCAGACAAAGATAAAATTAAAAAATTCAGGGCAAACATCGATGTTTTATCGTTATCGGCCACGCCAATACCGCGATCGCTTCATTTTTCTTTGATCGGCGCGCGAGACTTCTCTTTGATAAGCACCCCGCCCAAAGAGCGGCTTCCGATATTTACAGAAATTATATCCTTTGATAAGAATATCATCAGAAACGCCATAAATCGCGAGATTGACCGCGGCGGACAGATATTTTTTGTACACAATGAAATAAAAACCATAGCGTCCCTTACTTCGTCTCTTATCCAAATGTTTCCCGGTTTATCTATTCAGTATGTTCACGGACAGATGTCTGAAGATATTATCGAACCAATTATGGTTGATTTTATCAATAACAAAATACATGTGCTCGTAACAACCGCCATCATTGAATCCGGAATTGATATACCGAACGCGAACACAATTTTTATCAACAAGGCTCAAAATTTTGGCCTGTCTCAATTATATCAATTACGCGGGCGGGTTGGTCGTCTTGACCGACAGGCATACGCTTATCTGATTACATCGAGCCTTTCCAGATTAAATCCCAACGCAATTAAGCGGCTCCAGTCTATCAAGCGCCATACATCTTTGGGCTCAGGATACTTCATTTCACTTGAAGACCTGGAGATGAGGGGGTCCGGCAATGTCTTTGGTTTAGAACAAAGCGGAAACTTACATGCCATCGGTTACGATTTATATATAAAAATATTGCAGGATTCCCTGGCGGAGCTTAAGGAAGATGACCACGAAATAAAGCGTGCGGAATTGCCTGGTTCAGATAAAGATATAAATATTGTGTTTCCGTTCCCTGCGTATATCTCTGAAGATTATATCTCCTCCGAGTCTTTAAGGCTGTCTTATTACAAACAACTAACATCGTTTAAAACATTGGCGGAAATAGAATCATTAAAAAATGTAATTGCCGATATTTTTGGGCGATATCCGGCCGAGATAGAAAATTTGTTCAGCTTAATTACGATTAAGTTGCTCGGGTCACATTTAGGTATTAACAAAATAAAATTTGAAACCGACCTGTGTCGAATCCAATTTTCCGATAAGAATCCGTTGAATGATCCAGGTGAATTGCTGTCATATCTTAAAAATGCCGCCTCCGACCTACGCCTTTCCTATAAATTTATTCCAAGCACCGATCTTGTTTTTGCATTGTACCTAAATAAACTCCAAAAAATTGAACCGATAAAACAATTCTTGTATCATCTTTGGGGTAATCTTAATTTACGGCGATAAATACGGGGTTCTGTTTGAAAAACAATGTTTCTTTTCTGTTAATATTTGGCCTTTTTCTTTTCACTTTTTGTGACAAACACGATCCGGACAATTTTCTAAGGATTGAATCCCGCTGGTTTACAATAGATGAATTTTTTAATCTTACGCCAAAACATACTTTTAAATACCTCCCCGTTGAGGAAAAAAACATAAAAATCGGTGAATTTATTGATCGACAACTGTTCGTTTACAAGGGCATCGACGAAGGCTATTTAAAAGACCCTGATATTCGTCAAAAATCTGCGGCGATCAAACACCGGCTGCTTATTAATAAGTATTTTGATCGAATGGTTTTAGATTCAATTCTAACAAAACAACTGTTATTATCGGAATACGAATGTCTTAATTCAGACAAAAAATATCTGTTTACTTTCAATGAATATTTGCCCACAATTAAAAAACAGCTAATCAATAAATTTTCAGCGGATATTCAATCAAAATATCTCCAAGCCGTCGAACGATTAAAGGCGGATTTTGAATTTGAATTAATCGGTCCAAACTTAAGTGATTTGTCAAACGGATATATGAATTTGTTACTTTCATTGAAGGCCGATTCTGTTGCACGCTCTGCTATCGACGTTTTAAAAACGACCGGTTATTCTCATCCTTTGTATCGCATTAAGGGTAAAGATATATATTTAGAAAATTTTATAGCGGCTTTTAAAGTATATCCTTTTGCTATATCGGATCAATTCTCAAATCCGGAATTTTTAAGCAATGTTATTGAAACGGTCGCTATTAATAATATCGTATTATTAAAATCCCAAAAGTTAAAACTGAATAAAACCCGGGACTTTAAAAAACAATTTGTCGGCCAGGAAAATACTCTTCTTTATAATTCGGTTTTTTCAAATGAAATCCTAAGCAGAATTACAATTACTGACGATACATTGCATCAGTTTTATTCAACTTATCTTGATTCGCTTTATCTTTCAGCGCCACAATATGAAGTTCAGGAAATATTTATTAATGATAAAGAGCTGGCCAAAACCGTTTTAAAAAAGGCCCTGCGGCGGGAAAATTTTCAACGATTGGCCGACGAATATACTGAGCGGTACAGGAACATGCCCAGAAAAGGATATCTTGGATATATTCGCGCCAATATGTATGCGGGAATCGGAAGATGTGCGGCTGTCACTGCAACTGGAAATATTTATCCCGATTTAATTTCTTCTGGTAAAGGATTTTCTATAATAAACGTCATCTCTGTTATTGATCCAAAACCGATTTCCTTTGATAATATTAAAGGTAAAATTCTTGACGATTATAAGAAAACAGCCGTTGCAGAATTAAAGAAGGAACTTCTTCAATCATTAAGACATAAATATACGTACCATGTTAATTACTCATTATTAACCAAATAAAAGGTGCTCGCTGTTGTGAAATTCAAAATACTATTTATTTTTTTAACCGCTTTTTCTTTTTGTAATAACTCAAATAAACCCGCCGATTATATTGCCCGCGTAAATGACGCATATCTGACAACTAATTATCTGCAAAACATATATCCCGATATGGATAGTGATTATTTTGCAAGCGATGATTATTTAAAATCACTTACGTCCAACTGGATAAAAAATGAAATTTTGTATCAACAGGCCGAGAAATACCATTTCGACAAGGAAGAGTCTATTCAATATAAAATAGAAAATTTCAAAAAACAGTTAATAATCGATTCTTACGTCCATTATTTACTTCAGACAAATATTAATGTCAGTGAAAATGAAATCAGAAATTTTTATTTCCAGAACCGGAGTAGTTTTCTGCGAGATGTTGACGAAGCAAAGGTTTCACATTTAATTGTTGAGGACTTTGACGAATCAAACAGAATCAAAAACATTCTGCGTTCTCGTAATCGCCGAGAAATTGATCAGTTATTTAATAATTATAATTTCGAGACGAAAGTCGTGCGAAGAGGTGAATCAATAAAGGAATTGGATAAAACCATTTTTGAGTCGCCTCCTCGCACAGTCTTAGGTCCTATTCCTTCAGATTACGGATATCACATCATTGAAGTTATTTCAAGGTCAAAAGCTGGTTCAATCCGGTCTATTGATGATGTTCGAAATGAAATATTACAAAAACTAACGCAGGCTAAAATACAGGATTATTATAACGCCTATATTGACAGTCTGTTTTCTATTACAGACTATGAAATAAAATATGAAAACTTACACGACAGGACATTAATTCAATGAAAAAAACTCTCATTATTATTCTTTCTCTGTATATATCGTTCTCCTTTTCTCAGGAAATAATTGACGGAATAGCGGCAATTGTTGGAGAAAATATTATTTTAAAAAGTGACGTTGATCAATTTGCCCGCATGAATGCGTCTCAACTCGGGATAGACCCGTCACGGGATCCGGGTTCATATCAGCGTTTAATCAACCAGGCTCTCCAATCGTTAATTGATGAAAATATTCTTCTTGAACAAGCCAAAATTGAAACTATCGATGTAAAAGACCGCGAAGTTGAAACAATGCTTGAGCAACAAATTGAAAATATTCTTTTTCAGGCCGGATCTAAAGAAAACGCAGAAAAAATATTAGGCAGCCCTTTAAATAAAGTTCGTCGTGATTACCGGCCGATTATTAAAAACAGACTTATTGTTGAAAAACTGAGAAATGATAAATTCAGCCAAATCACTATAACCAGGCGGGAAGTAGATGATTTTTTTACTGTTTATAGAGACAGTCTACCAAAAATTCCGTCTTCTGTAGATTTTAGCCAGATCTTGTTTAAAATAAAAGCCGGACAAAAAGAAGAAAAAACCGCGAAATTTTTGGCTGATTCATTATATCAGGCAATTCAATCAGGAAGTGATTTTGCAGAATTAGCCGGACAATATTCCGATGATCCGGCCAGCGCAGCTTATGGCGGTGATCTTGGTTTTATATCACGCGGCGGATTTATTAAAGAATTTGAGGAAGTGGCTTTTTCCCTTACTATTAATGAAATAAGTAATGTTGTTAAAACAGACTTTGGATATCATATAATCCAGTTACTTGATCGGAAAGGTGAAAATATCAATGTACGCCATATATTAATAAAGCCAGAAACATCTGATAATAATTTAAATAATTTAATTTCTAAAATAGACTCTGTTAGAAATTTGTTAATAACCAACCAAATACCCTTTGATTCTGCCGCTGTTTTATTTAGTGATGATCCTGATGTAAAAAACAATAACGGCAGAATTCATCGAATATCAAAAAGTCAAATTCAACAGCCGGAATTTTTAACCGTCCTTGATACAATTAAAATCGGAGATGTGAGTCAGGTATTTACAACAAATATGGGATATCATATACTTAAATTAAATACTATCTATGATGATTCCTGGGCGGTTATTGAAAAATGGGCATTAGAGTATAAAAAGTCTCTTCTTTATGACGAATGGATAACGAAACTGCGATCTAAATTTAATATTGAAATGCTAATTGGTGAGTAACCGGTTATTTTATTGTTAATGATTATTTACAATAAAATATATTATAAACATTTTTAATCTAATGATATTTATTAACATTTTAACAACATAAAATTATAACTTTTTTTTTATTATTATTAACGGGCTTTGCCACCTTATCCACAAATTCACCTGTATATAAATATAACAATAATTATTTCATAATTTATTTAAATATATTTAATAAGTAGATACATTAAAATATCTTGTAAAAATACCTATATTTTGGTAAAATCACTTGACGTGATATGATTTAAAAAGGAGTACAAAAATGCAGTTTTCAGTGGATAAAAACAATCTTCTTTCACATATTCAAAAAGTATCCAAAGTTTCTCCAACACGTTCAACGATGCCTATTTTAAACAGTATCCTATTTGATATTAAAGAAAATCAACTGACTTTACGGTCTTCCGATATTGAAATAACAATGAATGCGACTTTGAACGTCAATGGTACAGAAGATGGAGCCGTTGCTCTTCCGACGCGGATTATTTACGATATTATTAATGAAGCGGAAGAAGGCGAACTGATTTTATCATCGGATACCGAAGGAGCCTGTACTTTAAAATCAGGAAAAGGTGTTTTTGAAATTATGGGAAGACCCGGAGATGAATTTCCCTCTCTTCCTAAAATATCAAATTTTAATGACGTTGAAATTGAGAACTCAACATTGCGAAGAATGATTCAAAAAACCATAATTGCCGTCAGTAAAGATGAATTAAAACCTGCGCTCATGGGAGTGCTTTTTCAAATAAAACGTCATGAGATCCGAACTGTTGCTACAGATGGTCATCGCCTGGTTTGTCTGATTCGACAGGATTTTCAAAATGAAGCCTATGAGGGTGAAGTTATTATTCCGGTCAAATTTTTGAATCTTTTACTGGGGTATCTGGATTCGGAAGGGACCACCTTATTATCCATTAGTGAAAACCATGTAAAAGTTGAATTGGATTCAACGGTTATATATTCCAGAATAATTGATGAACATTTTCCTGATTATGAAAGTGTTATTCCTAAAGATAATGATAAAATAATAAGTATGGATTTAAACAGTCTGCTATCAACAATTCGACGGGTTGTTATTTTTTCAAATAAAACGACACATCAAATTTCTCTGTCGTTGAGTAAAAATATTACAAAAATTAGTACCGTAAACCAGGAATCAAGGACGTCGGCGGACGAAGAGGTTGATATCAATTATTCTGGTGATGATATGGTTGTTGGCTATAATGCAGAATACCTGAAAGAAATATTAAAAAATGTTGATACAAATAATGTCATTCTGAAATTAAAATCTTCAATAAGTGCCTGTTTAATACTTCCGGAAGAACAAAAGGAAAATGAAGATTTTACGATGTTACTGATGCCAATACGTTTAAATGAATAACGTGTTTATACCGAAACCTTTTTTAAATTTTTCCGAGTACGGTTAGAAAATTTTACGCAGTAAATGAAAATTACCAAACTGAAACTGAATAATTTCAGAAACTATAATCATGAAAATTTTGATTTTTGTGATAATTTAAACATTATTTTAGGGGATAACGGATCCGGAAAAACCACATTATTGGAAGCTATCCACTATTTATCTTTAACAAAAAGTTTCAGGACTCACAACAATAGTGATGTTGTTCAATACGGGAATGATTACTTTCAGATATTTGGAACGTTTAATGATTCGGAAATAAAGGAAATAATAGTCAATTTAAATTATTCAAAAACAGAAGGTAAAAAACTGTTTTATAATCAGGTTGAATTAAATAAAAAGACGGATATAATCGGAAAAATTCCGGTAATTATTCTATCTCCCAATAATCAAAAAATTACTGAAGGTGGTCCCTCTTTACGCAGAAATTTCATTGATCGTATTCTGTCGCAAATAAACAGAGAATACCTTTTACTATTAATAGAGTTTAAAAAACGTTTATATCAGCGTAATTTATTGTTATCCGGATTTAAGGAAAAAAACAGAAAAGCCTACGATTCCTATATTGAAACGATTGATGATTTTTTAATTGAACATGCGTTTCAGATACAGAAGATGCGAACCGGTTTTATAGAAGAGTTTAATCCTGTATTTGAGAGTATTTTTAACTCTCTATCACATATTAAAAAACCGGTGCAAATTAAAATCATTCCGAATATTAGCGATGGAGGTGAAAATTTTATAAATGAGTATAAAGAAAAACTCGTATCAAAATTTGAAAGGGATATTATTTATGGAAGAACAGGATCCGGACCGCACCTTGATCAGGTTATGTTTATTTTTGAAAAAAGGGATATCCGTTTCACCGGCTCCCAGGGTGAACATAAAATATTTTTAGTGGCCTTAAAACTGGCGGAAGGTGTTTTTATTGAAAAAAACATTAATGAAAAAGTGATTTTTCTGTTGGATGATTTATTTGCATTCTTAGATAAAAAACACTGTATGAATATTATCGATAGAATCGGGTTCGATAATCAGACATTCATCACGGCCACCGATATGACGGTATTAAAACGGGCAGATTTTGATTTAAGTAAATATGAGCACAAAGTGTCTCATTTACCGATAGGGTTATCATAATGGCCATATCGATCGGTAAAGCAATCGATAAGATGCTGAAAAAAATGAAAATATCCACGCCGGTCCGGCAATGGGAAGCGGTATCACTTTGGGAAAGCGTTGTGGGAGAAACAATTGCCAATCATACCCGGGCGGAAAAAGTGTTGTATGGAAAACTCTATATTTCCGTTGATTCACCGACCTGGAGAAATGAATTAATGTTTCATAAAAATGAGTTATTAGAAAAAATAAATAGTAAATTAATCGACGTCAAAATTAAGGAGATTGTGTTACGGTAGGGAAAATAAAATTTGCAGAATCAGCTGAATACAGTGCTGAAAAAATTACTGTACTAAAAGGTCTGGAAGCCGTTCGTAAAAGACCGGCAATGTATATCGGAGATACCGGAAAAAGAGGTCTTCACCATCTAGTATTCGAGGTTGTTGATAATTCAATAGACGAAGCTCTGGCCGGTTATTGTGATAAAATAATTGTAACAATCCATAAAGATGACTCGGTCAGTGTTTTGGATAACGGCAGAGGCATTCCGGTTGATATGCATAAGACAGAGAAAAAACCCGCCCTTGAAGTCGTTATGACGGTTTTACATGCCGGAGGAAAGTTTGATAAGGGTACCTATAAAGTATCTGGTGGACTGCACGGTGTTGGCGTGTCGGTGGTAAACGCCCTTTCCGAGCAATTGACCGTTGAGGTTTATCGAGATGGAAATATATATTCCCAGTCCTACCAGAGAGGTATTCCAACCGGTAAACTTACCGAGGCCGGGAAAACCCGGAAAAGGGGGACCTATACGCGCTTTTTGGCTGATGAAGAAATCTTTAAAAAACTTCTGTGGGAATATGAGATTATAGAACACCGTGTCAGAGAACTAGCGTTTCTGAATGAAAATCTTGAAATGGTTTTAAAAGATGAGCGCGACGGGAACGAACAGAAATTTCTTTATAAAGGTGGCCTTTCGGAATTTGTAAAATATCTTGATGAAACAAGACCATCGATTATTGGAAAACCGATTACTATTGACAAAGAACAAGATGGCGTCCCAGTTGAAATTGCGCTACAGTATAACACATCTTATTCGGAAAATATTTTCACTTTTGTCAATAATATAAATACGGTAGAGGGCGGTTCTCATCTGGTCGGATTTAAAACGGCCGTCACGAGAACATTAAATAATTACGCAATGCGAAACGGACTTTTTAAGAAAGACAATTTTACTTTTTCCGGCGAGGATGTCCGAGAAGGATTGACGGCCGTCCTCAGTATTAAGGTACCTGAACCACAATTCGAGGGGCAAACAAAGACGAAACTTGGGAATTCCGAAGTGAAGGGAATTATCGATTCGGTTGTTACCGAAGGATTGTCAGAGTATCTGGAACAGCATCCCGGGGAAGCGAAACGAATTATTGAAAAAAGTCTCAGCGCCGCCCGCTCCCGGGAGGCGGCCAAAAAAGCCCGCGAGCTGACCCGCCGGAAAAGCGCCCTGGAAATTGGTAATTTACCCGGAAAGTTAGCGGACTGTTCGACCAAAGATCCCAGTCTTTGCGAGCTGTATATCGTCGAGGGAGACTCGGCAGGCGGCAGTGCAAAACAGGGACGCGACCGCAAATATCAGGCAATTCTTCCAATCCGCGGTAAAATTATTAATGTCGAAAAGGCACGGATTGATAAGGTTTTAAATAATAATGAAATAGGAACTATTATTACAGCCGTGGGAACCGGTTTTGGCGAGGAAGAATTCAATATGGATAAACTTCGCTATAATAAAATCATCATTATGACCGATGCCGATGTTGACGGAGCTCATATTCGCACCTTATTATTGACGTTCTTTTACCGCTATCTGCCCCGTTTGGTCGAGGAGGGGCATATTTATATTGCCCAGCCACCTCTTTATAAAGTCTCTCCCGGGGGCCGCAAAGAATTTTATGCTTACGATGATGACGAGCGGGACATATTAATAAAACGCTACAAAAAAGAAGGCAGTTCAAAAATCGACATTCAGCGCTATAAAGGTCTTGGGGAAATGAATCCGGAACAGCTTTGGTCTACAACAATGGACCCGGAAACACGAACCCTTGTAAAAATCACGATTGAAGATGCCTCGCAGGCCGACAGAACCTTCTCAACATTGATGGGCGGAGACGTTGAACCAAGGCGGAACTTCATTCAGAAAAACGCAAAATATGTTAGAAATTTGGATGTTTAAAAATGAGTAAACAGAAACAAGTAAATATTGAGTTTCAAAGAAATAAAATTATATCTGTTAATATTGACGAGGAAATGCGTGACGCGTATCTGGATTATTCTATGTCCGTTATTGTGTCGCGAGCCCTTCCGGATGTCAGAGACGGCCTGAAACCGGTCCATCGACGGATTCTGTACGGCATGTCGGGCTTAAGTCTGCCGTATAACCGGCCAACGAAGAAATGTGCGCGTATCGTCGGCGAAGTGATGGGTAAATATCACCCGCACGGTGATGCTGCGGTGTACGATTCACTGGTACGGATGGCCCAGCTGTTCTCGATGCGCTACCCGCTTGTTGACGGCCAGGGCAACTTTGGATCGATTGATGGGGACAATGCCGCGGCCATGCGTTATACAGAGGCCCGGATGAGTCGAATTTCCGGAGAATTATTAAAAGATATCGATAAGGAAACGGTTCGGTTTGTGCCTAATTTTGACGATTCGTTAACCGAGCCATCTGTTCTCCCTGCGGCCGTTCCGCTGTTGCTGGTTAATGGCTCGAGTGGTATCGCCGTCGGTATGGCTACGAACATACCGCCGCACAATCTTACCGAGATAACAAATGCGATTATTTTTCTGGCTGACAATCCCGACGCGACGGTTCAAGATTTAATGCAGTTTGTGACCGGGCCGGACTTTCCAACGGCGGCCATTATTCTGGGCAAGCAAGGGATAAAAAGTGCATACGAGACTGGAAAAGGGATTATAAAAATCCGCGCCCAGGCCTTTGTTGAAACAAGTAAAATTGGAAAAGACAGCGTTATTATTACCGAACTTCCCTATCAGGTTAATAAGGCCAGGCTGATTGAAAAAATTGCGGACCTGGTTCGCGATAAGGTTGTTGAGGGTATTTCGGACATTCGAGATGAATCCGATAAAGACGGAATCCGTGTCGTGGTGGAAATCAAACGCGACGCCATACCGGAAGTTGTTTTAAACCAGCTATATAATCACACTCAACTTCAGGACAGTTTTGGTATAAATATGCTGGCCCTGGTTGACGGTATACCAAAACAACTATCATTGAAAGAGATTCTTGGACATTATATCGATTTTCGTCACGAAATTATTGTAAAACGAACTCATTTTGAATTAAATGCAGCCGAAGAAAAAGCACATATTCTCGAAGGTTTAAAAATTGCATTGGACAACATCGACGAGGTGATCGTTATTATTAAGGCGTCTTCCTCGCCGGCTGACGCAAAAATTAACCTCATGGAGCGTTTTGAACTGTCCGACCGACAGACCCAGGCGATTCTGGATATGCGCCTGCAGAAACTGACCGGTCTTGAAGTCGACAAGGTGGTAGCAGAGTATAAAGAGACCTTGAAGCTGATTGCCCGGCTGAAGGAGATTTTAGAGAGCAAACGGCTCCGTATGGAAATTCTGAAAAACGAAATTTCAGAAGTACGTGAAAAATATGGCGACGAACGACGGACCCAAATTATTGAAGATGACGGTGAGTTTTCTATCGAGGATATGATTGCCGAAGAAGATATGGTCATTACGATCACCCATAACGGTTTTATCAAACGCTTTCCGGTAGACATTTCCCGCCGGCAAAACCGTGGCGGAAGGGGCTCAACGGGCGCCCAGACCAAAGACGAAGATTTTGTCAGAAATCTGTTTATTGCCAGCACCCACCATTATATGATGTTTTTTACCAACCGCGGTAAAATATACTGGCTTAAGGTGCACGAGATTCCCCGGGGCAGCAAGGCCTCCCGTGGTCGCGCCATTGTCAATCTGATCGAAACGGAGCCGGGAGAACAGGTGCGCGCCGTATTAAGCGTCAAAGAATTTGACGAGAATCATTTTGTTGTCATGGTTACCAAGCAGGGCACAATTAAAAAGACTACTCTTTCGGCATTCGGGAATCCTCGGAGAACAGGTATTCGGGCAATCAATGTGGGAGACGATGACGACCTGATTGATGTCTTGCTAACCGACGGAGATCAAGATGTTATACTTGGAACATCCCATGGTAAGTCAATTCGTTTTAAAGAATCTGATGTTCGATCCATGGGCAGAACGGCTGCCGGCGTCAAGGGTATTAATTTGCCAGGCAAGGACAATTTTGTCGTCGGGATGGTTATTGTGAAACGGGAAGGCGGAACGCTCCTGGCTGTTTCCGAAAACGGGTATGGAAAGCGCACTGACATCCTCGATTACCCGATAATTAAGCGGGGTGGCGTCGGGGTCATTACTCTCAAAACTACGGCCCGAAACGGATTGATGGTTGCGCTGCGCGAAGTGGTTGACACAGACGACCTGATGATAATCACAGAAAAGGGCGTATTGATCAGACTGCCCGTTGCGATGATCCGGACAATCAGCCGGAATACGCAGGGGGTTCGCCTGATTAAACTGGATGACGGCGATTCTATTTCTGCGGTCACCAGAATTCTTGAATCGAACGATGAAAAAGAGAATGGCGATGATCAAACATCCCTGCTAGAAGAAGATCTGGACGATCAGCAGATATTTTAACCCAGGCGACACAATATGATTCCGGAAAAAAGGTTTCAAACAATATCCCAAAATCTTGAAACGGTCAGGGAAAAAATGGAATCTTCTGCCGTTCTCTCCGGCCGAAGCGCTCAGGACATTGATCTGATTGTGGTAACCAAAACCTGGTCTTCGGATATTATCGCCATGGTAATTGAAAACGGTATTTCCCGGCTTGGTGAAAACAGGATTCAGGAAGCGATTCCTAAAATAGATGTTATAAATAGTAAATTTCACAACATATCTTGGCACATGATCGGGCACTTGCAGTCCAACAAGGCCGGACAGGCAGTTGAAAAGTTTAATTGCATCCAGTCGGTTGATTCTGTCAAAATCGCCCGACGGATATCCACGGCGGCCACCGGTAAAGCAAAAAGCAGCGATATTTTGCTGGAAGTGAATATTTCCGGAGAAATTTCCAAGTTTGGTCTGTCGGAGCATGAAATTATACCGGCAGCCGAAGAAATAATGACCTTGCCCGGACTGAATCTTCGGGGCCTGATGACTATTGGCCCGCTGACAACGGATAAAGTAAAAATCCGAGCATCTTTTAAGAAAATGAAAGGCCATTTTGATGATCTGGCGATTCATTTTCCGGGTGCTATAAATGCGCTGTCCATGGGGATGAGTGACGATTTTGAAATTGCTATCGAAGAGGGCTCGACATTGGTCCGCCTTGGACGAGCAATCTTTGGATCACGGGAACATTGATCGGGAGTTAAAAAATGATTCAAAAGAACGATATCCTTGAAAGAAAATTTAATAAAACGCTCCGTGGTTTTGACCCTGTTGAAGTGAGATATTTTCTGGAAATGATTGCTGATGAATTTGAAAAACTGGAAGCGAGAATCATTGAACTTGAACCGATTGAAAAACAGTTGAAAGACATGAAAATCAAGTCCCCCGACGATCTTATCAAAGAAGCCGAACAAAAGGCCCAAAAAACAATTGCCGATGCGGATAAACTGGCCTCCGATGTCATTGGGCGGGCCAAATTGCAAAAGGAAAAGGAAACAGAAGAAATAACGGCACTTCGAAATAAAAAGGACCGTCTGGTGAAATCTTTGAACGATGCTCTTGGCAAGCAAAAAGATTTAATAAATATGCTGAATAACGTGACAGATGACCATGCTGAAGAAAATGATCAAAACGACGAGTTGTTATGAAAAGCGAAAATATTCAGAACATCGTTCGCGAATTTAAAAACTGTCATATTTCAGAAATGCCGGTTGCGGCCATTGTTTCAACTATTGAAATGGAAATACCCGGCAAAACGGTTTTTTCCAATCAGGCCGCCAACGCTCAAATTATATCTGTAAATAAAAAATCAATTATCTGTTGGCAAATAAATAAAGACTGTGATAATATCTGGAAAGATATTACAAAAATTACCGCATTAATCGGTGTAAAGGATTTTATTTTTATCGGAAAATATCCGGATATGAATGATAAATCTCCCCGGGCCTATATTATTAAGGACCATATAAATCTGTCTGGCGAGAATCCCTTGATCGGCCCCAACAACAATGCTCTTGGTACGCGCTTCCCGGATATGACAGAGCTCTATAATGCCGATCTTTCAGCAAGGCTGAAATCCAGCTGTGAAAACGCCGGAATAAATACTTGCGATGCAACGCTTCTGGTCCCGAAGGATTTACACATTAGAACAGATCTGGAACAAAGGATAATAGCGCTCAGAAACGACATTGTCCTTTCAATGGATGTTTTCGCGGGGGCCATTGTTGCAAAGCACCAATCACTACGATCGGCAGGGCTGTTTCTTTGTGAATCTTTATCAAAAAAACAGAAAGACGAGTTATTAAAAAATCTTTTCGGAATGTTTTAGTCCAGGAAAATCTCAGCGTAATTGACGGCACAAAGAATAGTAGACATCATTTTTAGTGTCGTACCACCGTGAAACAATTTCCGAATTGGCAATTTTCTCATCAAAGGATTGATGAATTATTTTTGACTCAATGATATATTGATTGTCCCGTTTTGTTGTATGAATTGAACGAGCCTCAATTTTGCTGTTTTTACCGAGATCAAAGCGGGCGTATTCATCCGCATCCTTCCAGGCCCGGACCCAGGACGAATAGTTTGATACGATTCCGACACCAAAATTATAGTGTTTGGACGCGGGAAGTTTTTTTGTCCATATGGGCCGCTCTCCCCACTCTTTGTCGTTGGAAGAGAAACGAATTCGTGTCTCAATTTTAGGGAAAGCGATCAAGACAAAATAGCCGTCATTGGTAATAGACGAATCGATGACAGTGTAATTATCAAGAACATTTAAAATTGTTGTTTCATCATAAGATAATTCAAAAGATGGATTCATCAGCCGGAAACGCCCGTCGGCGAATTCTTCCAGCTCAAAAACGAGGCGGGTTTCCCGCTGTTTGGCCATATTGGAAATTGCCAGGGAAGCCGCCGCTTCACGTGCGAGAGACCGATCGACATATTTTCCGGAATACCCAACCGCGAATTGAGTGCCCGCGGGAGATTTCGGGAGTTCTTCAAACCACTCGGGGATGATGGTTTGCGAGAAGGCAACAGCGCCAAAGAGAAACAAAGTTGATAACAATAAATGTGTCTGCATAAGAGAAAAAGCCCGCCGCATAAAGCGGCGGGCGTGATAGTTTACTTACCGACAGCGTCGAGTTTTTGAATTTCTTTTTCCAGATCATCAAAACTGAGGTTTGCCTTGGCTTCGTTATAAAGCGCTTTTTGTTTTTTGGCGGCGTCGACGGTTTCCTGAATCAAGCTGTTCAGATTGTACTCCGCCAGCGAATAGGCATGATACATTGCGCCCTCGGTTTTCATTTCCCGTTTTACAATCCGGGCTCCATTCAAAACATTGTTTGAAACCTGTTTGCTTACGGACGAAGTGAATTCGAGCGCCTCGGCGTCTGCGCCAATTCCGCTTTCCTGCATGAAGTTTTTCAGCATATTGGATACTTTCACCTCAATTGTGCGGGAAACCGCATCGCGGGCGCGTGCATCGGCGGCCTCTTTGGCAAGCCCCATGCTTTGTTTGGCGGCATCACCGGCCTCATAAATGGCGTCTTCGGCCATCGGCGGATTGAGATACCATTCCGGAATGTCATTCATTTTGGCCTTTGGTTTTCCACCACAATCCATCAGCATAAATGCAATCGGAATCAGCAGTGCAATTACAATTAGCTTTTTCATTTTAAGCTCCTTTCATTTGTTGTAATAAAGCATATCTATGGTTTGTTTGCAGCCTGTAAAAAGACGGCAAATTTTGATTTTGTGAAAACGATGTTCTCGGATGCTTTCAGGATGGCCTGATCCCGGGATCCGATTGCCAATCCTTTTCCCGAACCGGCAATGGAAGCCAGCTGAACGCCGGATATTTTATCAATTAAGGAAAGACGCAGTTCCATTTCAATAAAGTATTGTTTGCCGGCGGGCGAATTGATTATCTTTTCATCGGATATTGTTGTTTGGCCCTGAATCAGTAGCGGCGCGGAAGAATCGGATTTATAGCCGTTTTCATTAACCAGCCCACTAACGATTTTATTGAGCTCCGGGTCCGGTTGGCCGGAAACATTTAGAATATTAATGGAAACAGTAATGTTTGAAGATAATATGCTGTAGTTTGCAACCACCTGAATTTTTTGGAGCTCATCGCTAAACCGATCCGGTATGGTTTTAAAATCCGGTATGAATACAACTGTTCCGCCCGGCGATGCGACGACTTTTGAAGAAACTGAACCACCAGCATCCGTCTTGGGTTTACCGATTATTTCACCGTTAGTATATTTAACAATTACAGGAAACTGTCTAAGACCAAATTCCTGCCCGGATTCGTCCAGATAATATACTTTCGCAATAACCGGTTCTCTGAGAACCGCTCCCATCCGTTCACTTTGATTGTCTCCGCTGACAATTTTAATATGAATTCCGGAGAGCAACGAGCGAATTTCTGCCAGAATGGCGGCCGGTGACAAGGTGTTTGTGCTCCCATAATTTTTACCCGAAAGGGCCGTATAAAGACTGCGCTTAATGTAAAATTCAGGGATTTCACTCTGGGCTGAAAAATAATTCTCAAGCGCCGTAAAAACATTGCCTTGCCGGATGAGATCACGGGCACTTTGGATATATTGTGCCGTCGCGGAGGAAATGTCATTCATGTTTTGTTCTAGTCCCGCTAAGTAGTTCTGCTTGTTTAATACCGCCAGCGCATAATATTTTCCCTTGACCCGCGTGGTTTCCTTTATCTCTATTCCAGCCATCGTTTCAGAGACAACAGACTTTGTCCGGGAGGTTATTTCCGACCGAACAGAATGTTTATCGTCGGTACCGATTTCCTGCTCCATGGTTTCAAGCACGGATTCGATTTTTACCTGAATCTGTTTGGCAACGTCAGCCCGGGCGAGTTCGACTGCCTGGGTTTTATCGTCAGAGATCCCAACGCCAAGTAAATATTTAGACGTGGGATAGTTTTTATGACTGTTTGTTTCGGCCCATTTTGGAGCTTGCGCAAAAAGAGTTGTGCTGATATATAACAGGAAAAATACGTTGGTTGCTTGTTTTTTTATCACAATTTCCCCCTACTCTTCTTCGACAGACAGGAGAATTAATTTTCGAGAAATAGAAACTCTTTTGACAATTCCTTCGCCGGTATAAGATGCTTTTATTGCCCTATAAATATCGGAGACCGCCGGATATTTTTCCGGGTTGACCCAAAGGGATATATCATAGGTGTGATCGGCCACCGTATTTTCTTTTAGCAATAAAGCGACGGATTTACAGGCATCGCCAACAGCAAAGATGATCTCTTCGGCTTGTTCGGCGTCGAATACATTACTGACACTAACTATGCATTTGTATTGAATACCCTGCTTGATGTCCGCTTTCCAGTAATTTATAATGCGGCTGATGACTTTATCAATGGCATCACTCATGGCCTCTTCTATCAGGGCCGCATTGGTCGCCGAGGGCCGTTCCTGGCTGTAACCGGTTTCTGTACCCAGCAGACGTCCCGTTGTCGTCTCGTAAGCTCGACAGCCGACAACTGCTTTTTTTACATCCGACGTCCCGACTTTTCGCGTTGTTATTGATATATTGTAGGAGACATACACGTCGCTTCCGATCGACAGGGCCAGCAAATAACTGTAATCGTCGTCGGAGCCGCCAAGCGCGAATTGAGTAGAGCTCAATTCTTGGAGAACCTGTTGCTGCTCGGGAACAACTACTGAAAACTGTTTTGCTGAAAGGTATGCTTCGATGACCTCTGCGCCTTTTTTAATGTCTGGATTTCTAGCCAGAAGAACCAACGAAGCAATATCGTTGTTGGATTCCGGAATCACCATAATCGTCGGCATGCCGACCGACGCGGATATATTGGTGGATTTTTGAAACACGGACTTATTGACTAAATATTCTTCAAGAAGCGCTTTGTTGATTTTGAAGGATTTTTCAATTTTCAGGGACTTGCCGCCGTCTGTTTTCAGGCGCTTGTCGTAATAGTCGGCCTCCCAGGAAATGAATTTACGAATGTTGTCAATTCCGAAAAACGTCTCTTCAATTTTCTGAAAAGCGACCTTTTCTTTTTTCGTTTGAATGAGCGGATCGCTGCCTCCTATCAGTACGAACCAGACCGCGGTTTTGGCGGCATCGTCATTGGCGCTTTGATCAAGAACTGCAGCTTTAGGCTTGCTGTGCTTTTTATCAATGCCCAGACCGGCGGCTTTTATCAAAACCTCTGTGGGCGAAGACACCTCGATCAATGTCGCTTCCCGGGCGCGCGGTAAATTGGTGGCAAATGTAGTGTGTAGAATTATTGAGAAGACCAATATAAAACCGTATAGATATTTCATGGTTAATTCCCTAGGTTTTTCATCTGGTTTTGAATGATTGCCGCCGGATTGAATGGCAGGGTCGGTGGTGAAAAATGGATGTATATTCCGAAGGTCGGACTGTAACTGTAAAATTTTGGAGGGTCCCAGCTAACATTATCGATATCTATCTCCTCGTCATCGTATTTAACCGTCCACCAATCCAGTGGCGGAAAGGCCTGAATCCCGGCAAAGACGCCCACGTTCCAATCGATATTCACGGCATATTCAAGACCAACATTCAGTCGGACTCCAATTGTATAATTTGAAATAGTAACTTTTTCGCCCTCGTAGTCAACCCCACGGACCTTGCCGGTAGAAACGATCTGGGTTCCAATGCTTGCTTCGCCATGAATAGCAAACGGGCCAAGATAGTATCGTTTTAGATAGCCGGCATATCCGTAATACAATCCGGCAATCCAATTGTGGGTTGGAAGTAAATCCAGCAAGCTCCAATCGGGATCATCAAAATCGAAGTCTATGATAGTACTTTCAACCGGGATTGCACTAACCGTACCACCGAAAACAAGAAAGTTTTGCCGTTTTTTCACCAGGCTGGCAATGTTCCACTGAAAATTCAGATCAAGCCCGATGGCACTACCGCTGTAATCGTCGAAATATACGACAAATCCCTTTTCAGTATTCATCATAAATCCGCTTTCCACATTTATTTCGAACCAGCGCGGCTTCATTGCAATATCAACTCCCAATCTTGGATGTTCGGTGATCATCATTCCACGTGACCAATCACCCTTTTTGATGGCCACGGCCCGGGATAGTTGTCCGGCGGATTGACGGTTGTCGGAAACTGTGCTCACGCGCACAAATCCGGAGGTTTTGAATTTAATTTTCCCCGTTTCGGTTTCCAGCCACTCTCCAACGAAAAACGGATCGTCCAGCTTTATGCCCTCGGCACATCCAAGCGGAAAACCGATCTTGCGGCGTTGAATCTCCACAATCGGAGCGGACAGTTTAAACATGTCCAATTCCCGGGTTTTAATTTCCAGGTTCATGGCGAGTGTGTTCGCGGCGCCCCAGAATGCGTATTCCTGAGGAGTCGTACGTTGTCCGTTAATCTGTTGAGACTCACCGGTTTCCGCACTAAAATAAGCCTCAGTTGTCAGCTTGGCCAGCTTTTCGGCACGGGGATTTTCACCGGGGACAACCTGATACCATAATAGGCCCCCGGAAAGTGAAACTTTAATTTCGTCCTTGTCACTGTTTTTTTCGGTTTTATAGTTATTGATAAACGGAATATAGATGTAGGAAGAATTCAGGATCTGCTCCAGCTGCTGGCCGGTGATACCGGAATCCTTTGCTTTCAGGGCGATAAATGAGTTGTGCTGGGTCTCGGTGACTAAATTCTGGGCGCGGATTTCTTTATTGAAATCGAGTATTTTTAGAATTTCCGGCACAATTGTTTCGCCGATAACGGTCTCGAGATCGCTTTCGGAAATGTGTTTATCCTGAGACAACATTTTCTTGAATGACGCCTGGATATTTTCCGGCAGAGGATTGTAGTCAAAACGCGGTATCTGTATTCCGGTGTTTATTGCGCTTAAAAAGAGGCGTTCTTCGGTAGCGGCAAGGCTAAAATTGCCGACGGCTAAAATTGTTGTGGTATGAGAAATTGATTTTCGTGTATAGCCCCGTGTATTTTGTGCTCGCCCGGACGTCGATACAATTAACAGCGCCACAGTGATACCGGCAACGCCGTGTAAGGATTTATTTGAAAAAGGTCTCATTTACGTTATCTTTCACTCAATATTTACAGCACCATCGGTTTTATGTGAATTAAATTTCGATGCCTTTGTTTTAGATGTCAACCCTTTTCTTTATGATGTCCAATAAAATATTAATGTTGACATTATGTGATTTGCCTCATAAAATTGCAGGGTAGTATTACTGGTTTATATTATTGATGATAAAAAAGATTTATCAGGTCATTTTACCTTTGCTCTGTTTGTTTATATCAAGCGCAACGCTCGCGCAGACAATTACTATCAATGAGGTAATGTTTGATCCGATGGGATCAGAATATTACGATGAGTTTATTGAAATCGTAAATATTGGTGATTCTGCCATCTCTCTTGGGGGTTCTTATCTCGAAATTAATGGAAGTATTGACAGCCTATATTTCCCAAATTCTGACACTCTTGCTCCAAACTCTTATGCTCTTATTCTTGACAGAGGTTATTTGATAGACAACAACTCAAACATTTACGACGAGTTAATACCGGACAATGCGTTATTGTTAACTATTCAGGGAGCAACTTTCGGCTCAAATGGTCTCTTAAATTCCTCTCCCAATACTCTATACCTTATTTCCTATTCTGGCGATACACTTTCTACGGTATCTACAACTCCTGGCCAATCCGAAGGCTATTCAGATGAAAAAATCTTGATAGATGGGTCAAACAGTCCGGAAAACTGGGGCAACAGTACGGATATTTATGGTACTCCCGGTTTTAAAAACAGTATTTTCCCGCGGGATTATGACCTGGCAATAATAACAATCGGGCTTCTTTATAACGATACTGTTCTTGGGCCGGGCGCTACTGTTGAATTATATCTTACGATCCGAAACGTTGGCCTGAACAAGGTTAATGATGCCGAATTGGTTTTTGGGGTTGACAGCGATGGGGATTCGATCCTTCGAGTAGAGGAAGTTCTTCAAACAGATATTCTGACAATAGATACAGGTGATTCTGTCAAGGTATATCCGATATTAACGAACGTTCAATCCGGGAAATACGTGCTGCTGGGCGTAATTAAAACAGAAGACGATAATCCCGCAAATAATACGGCGACATATACCCTGAAGGTTCCATATCAAACCGGCAGTATTATTATCAACGAATTTATGTATGCGCCTAAAACCGATTTTGGCGGTGAGTGGGCTGAACTGCTGAATATATCGGAGGACACTGTCAATCTGGCGAACTGGCAGATTGGGGACAATTCATCATCCACTGAAATCTCGGTAATAGATATAATGGTGCCGCCGTCTGAGTATGTACTTTTATCTTCCGACGAGTCCATCACCATTTACTGGGATTTGGGGGGAATATTTGTTCATTGTGAAAAATCGTTGCCGATGCTGAACAACACGGAAGATTCCATTGTTGTGCGGGATTTGTGTGGACAGGTGATCGATTCGTTGAAATATTCGAGCAGCTGGGGCAATCGGCAGGGGGTATCGCTTGAGCGAATAGATCCCTATAAGGAAGGTGATATATCCGGTAATTGGGCACTGTCACAAAATTCCAAAGGAGGAACGCCCGGATATAATAACAGTGTCATGATAAAGGATTTTGATCTGGCGGTTAGCGGTGTCAGGCTGCTTGATGACACGGCCTGCCCAAAACCCGGCAGCACCGCGGATCTCTATATAAATATTAAAAATATCGGTCGCGAAACGATAAATGATGCGGAATTTTATCTAGGAATTGACAACAACCGGGATTCGGTTTTGCAGGAAAATGAAGTATTATATGTAGATGTGTTAACGGTAGGCCCAGGGGATTCTGTTGTGTTGTATCCGCGTATTCTCGTGGTCAAATCTGGTAAAAACCTGATAATAGGTTCAGTTGTATCGGGCGATGATGACAATGAAAATAATACGAAGTATTTTTTACTAAATGTGTTGTATCCGACGGGCTGCATGGTCATCAATGAATTTATGTATGTGCCCAAAACCGATTTTGGCGGCGAATGGATTGAATTACTGAACATATCTGAAGACACGGTAAATCTGGCGAATTGGCGGATTGGCGACAATTCATCGCGCGTTGCGATCTCGGCAACGGATATAATGGTGCCGCCGTCCGAGTATGTGCTTTTATCGTCAACCGAATCAATCACAAATTACTGGGAAATTAATGGAATATATGTTCATTGTAAAAATTCCTTGCCGACGTTGAACAATACTGAAGATTCAATCGTTGTCAGAGATCTGTGCGGACAGGTGATCGATTCGTTGAAGTATTCAAGTAATTGGGGTTATCAGCAGGGCGTATCGCTGGAACGAATCGATCCAAACCGGGACAGTAATGTTTCGGGAAATTGGGCGATGTCACAAAATTCCGTCGGCGGCACGCCGGGATACATGAACAGCCGGATGGTTAAAACACATGATCTTTCGATTGATACGATTTATGTCGTATCTGAAGATATGGTACATGATGAGCCCGTCGAGTTTGAATTTGTTGTCGGGAACAACGGGTGTGCCGACATTGGCGCCTATTCAATTCATCTGGGCGTGAAACCGATGACGCAAGAAATGAACGAAACAGCAATTATTGATACATTGCTGTACTTTGAAACAACTATAAAAGCCGGGGCCCATCAAAAAAAATCCTTTTTCGCAGAATCAGTGCCGGGCGGAATTTACCAGGTATTTTGCGAGGTGTTTTTGTCCGACGATGAACAATCCTCCAATGATCAGGATAGCTGTGTTTTTGTGGTAGGATATCCGGAAAACAGTGTTGTTGTAAATGAAGTTATGAATGTACCCGAGTCCGGAGAATCCGAATGGTTTGAACTGTATAATACATCAGACATGGATATTAATTTAAATCGATGGACTTTCCGGGATGCCGGTGGCGGGTGGCGAACATTAACAACAGAAACAGAAATTATTACGGCAGATGGATTTTGTATTGTGGCGGCCAAACAGGATTTCCGGCAGACCTATCCACAATTTTCTGGAAATCTGATAGTGCCGGAAAATTTTCCGATACTAAACAATTCCTCGGACTCCCTGTTTTTGGCGGACGGGAGCGACGGCATGATCGAAGCGGTGTGTTTCCGGCAGGAATGGGGCGGTGCAACCGGGATAAGCATTGAAAGGAAAGACCCCAACGCCCCCGCACTTAGTGAATTTAATTGGGGAAGCTCGGATGATCCTGCCGGGGCAACTCCGGGAATAGAAAATTCTATTCTAAAATATCAGTATGACCTGAAAATAATCCCGGGAAGCTTTGTGTTCGTGGATTCAACTGTGGCGCTTATCCGCCCAGTAAGCTTTCAAATTGGTATTATCAATTCCGGCAGCCAGGAGTCAAACCGGTTTTCTCTGGAGGTTTATTATGATGTCAACGGAGATAACAAAGCATCACCGGGAGAATTGGTGTGGAGCCTGCACAATATTCCTCCGCTTTTACCGGACTCCACAATCCTGTTAGATGGTGAAATCTATTCGGAGAAATCGGGGCGCTGCCACTATTTGGCAATTGTTGCCATGAGCGACGATGAGAACACGAAGGACAATATAATAACGACCGATCTGTTGGTTGCATATCCGAAACAGTCGGTGGTAATTAATGAATTTCTTGCCTACCCAAATTCTGACCAGGTAGAATTTATTGAACTAATTCATCGTGGTGGAGATAATATCAATTTGAACGAATGGACACTGGCGGACAGCCGTAGCGCCACCGGATTGTCACAACCGATAATGCTTGAAAGCGGAAAATTTCTGGTGTTAGTACGGGACAGCAGTTTTTTCGAATATAATTCTGTGGACAATTTCCAGGTGATCGTGCCCGAAAAATGGCCGGGACTGAGCAACACCGCTGATAAAATCATTCTTCGGGATTTGACCGGGACCGTAATTGATTCCCTGGCCTATAATGATGAATGGGATATCGTTCCCGGAGTGTCTCTGGAAAAACGATTGCCTGAAGATCCCGGCGAACAAAGGCAGTTTTGGTTTTTATCTCAGAGTGTAAACGGGTCAACGCCGGGAGCTGATAATTCGGTTATGCCGAGATTATTTGATATAAAACTGGATTCTATAAAGCTTGGCCAGTACGATGGCAACATTGAATCTGAAGTGGAGATAACATGCTGGTTTTCAAACATTGGACGAAGCAGCTGTTACGCGGCCCAAATATCCGTTCAGGAAAACAGACAGACTATTATTACGAAAAATATTGGAGAAATTGTGCCCGGTAGTCAGGATTCTGCTATGATGAATATCGAAGCATTTGAATCGGGCATCCACCGCTTGCAGGTATTTGTTGATTGGGCAGAAGACATAAATCCCGGAAACGATACCCTGGGCACCGAAATCAGAACCTCCTATACGGAGGGTAAGTTTTTTTTGTCTGAATTCATGGCGATTCCCCGGGATGTCATTACTGAAAACGGATCAAATTCCGAGTATATCGAGATTTTTAATCCATCGGAAGAAATACAACTTGAAGGCTGGATGATTTGTGATGAAAATACCGGCGCACCGGTGGAAATCCGCGAGCAAAAAACCATTTCTGCAGGAGGATATTTTGTATTTGCGGCCGACTCATCGGTTTTTCATTTTGCTGGGGTTAAATTACCGAGCACAGTCGTTTTGAAGAAATTTCCTTCTCTGAACAATACGGCCGATGCCATTTATTTAAAAGATCCAACCGGCAAAACAATTGATAGTCTGATCTATAATTCTCAGTGGGCCGTCCCTCAATATATATCTATGGAAAGGGTCTATTTCAGCAATCCAAATATAATTAGTAACTGGCGATATTCAACTGGTTCGTCAGGGGGCACGCCGGGACACAAGAACTCTGTGGCGATAGAGGACGATACAGACAAGTCGGGCATCAAAACAGACCCAAATCCATTTTCACCAAATGGCGATGGTTTTGATGATGAGGTGGCGATTATTTATAAACTACCATTCCCCAGTGCAAAAGTGACCGTGCAGATTTACGATCTGGTAGGACGTCTAATATATGAGCCGGCCAGAAATATCACCACGTCCTCCGACGGGGCGGTCTATTGGGACGGTTCCAGCAAACATGGCAACAAAGCGCGTATCGGTATGTATGTGGTCCGGTGCTCAGCCACAGATGCCGCGAGCGATAAGACTGTTGGCTATATCACAACCGTTGTGCTGGCACGGTAAAAAATTGCAATTATTTCTTGATTTTTGTATCTAATTGTCCTAATGTTTAACTATTGTATGAAAACAGGTGGGAAATTTAACAAGGAGTATATCATGAAAAATTCCATTAAACTATTTTGCACAGTGCTTTTGATCACGTTGCTATTTGTGGGAATGGCCTCGGGACAGTCCCTTGAAGAAAGACTGCAATCAATGGTATCAACTAACGCCGAGATGTACATGACTCCACTGGCAACTGCATTCGGTTCGGGGATGAACAGTGGCTGGTTTCATAGCGCCAAACCCCACAAGCTACTTGGATTTGATCTTGGTGTAAGGGCCATGGTTGTTACGTTTCCGGACGATCAGAAAATGTTCGATTTCGACATTTCACAGCTTGAAAGCTATGAATTTTCAGCGAATCTTGCAGGGTACACAGTTAGTCTGTCAGCAGCAGACCTCTATCCCAACACGGAAGTTCCTACAATCCTTGGCAGTAATGACGGGGTTGATGTTCGTGCCGATAAAAACCAACTAGTACAGCTTATCACAAACCAATTGACTGACCAGGGTGCAACAGATTTGGTGATAAATGATGCCAGCTCGGCCATTGACGCTGCTGCCGACAATGCACTTTTAGCCGTTCCGTCATTAATACTTGCCGGAACCGGACTGGATTTTATTCCGCTAATTGTTCCCCAGGCGGCGGTTGGACTATCTCTGCCTATGTTGCCGATTAAGGCGGAAATTGTATTAAGGGGTGTACCAGAAGTTGAAATAAGTGAAGAATTTGGATCATTTCAATTTTTTGGCGGCGGCGTTAAGCTTGCCCTCGATCCCTTTATTCCTATTCCAATGTTTCCGGTTAATATTGCGGTTGGTGCATATACTCAGAAAATGGCATTGGGTTCTGTTTTTGAAGCGAATAATACTCTTTTAACCCTGATGGCCGGTAAAGATCTTAGCTTATTACTATTTGGGGTTGGCGTCTATGGTGCCGTTGGCCTGGAAAGTTCGAATATTAAAATCAATTATGAATATATGAACAATGAAGATGTCGACGATCCTCTGAATGGTACCAAGATAAAGTTCGACATGAAGGGCGAAAACAAATTTCGCACAACAGTTGGTGGTCGTATCCGACTGGCCGTTTTAAATATCAGCGCTGACTATACAATGGGCGCAGACAACGTATTTACGGCGGGTGTAGGAATATCGATTCGATAATCTGACACGCATATAAAACATCGGATCCCCCGGAATATTTTATTTCGGGGGACTTTTTTGTACATTGTAAAATTGTATGAATAGCTTTACTTTTTTCCCCTAGTTGAATTTTGATTTGATTATGAGGTAATTATGGGTAAATGGACGGGCACTATAATTGGCGGTGGAATTGGTTGGGCGCTGTTTGGACCGCTTGGCGCGATCTTCGGGGCCTATATCGGCAGCATGCTTTCCGAAAATCAGCCGCGAGCGACAACTTTCGGGAGGGGGGCGATTCGTGGAGACAGCTCGCCCTATGGCGATACCCGGGCCGGGGACTTTGCCGTGGCGATGCTTTCCCTGTTCGCCTATGTCAATAAATCCGATGAGACGGTCCGCTCCTCCGAAGTCCAATACGTCAAAAATTACCTGATAAGCAAATTTGGCGATAGAAACACCCAGGATCTCTTGTACCTTTATAAAGAGATTTTAAAAAAAGATTATAACATCCAGGATGTTTCCCGGCAGATAAGTCAACACATGGACTACTATTCCCGCCTGGAACTGGTTCATGTGTTGTATGGAATTGCCGGTGCGGACGGTGTGTTTAAACCAGCCGAGCTTCGCGCCATTCAGGATATTTGTTCCGGGCTTGGAATTTCGGACAAAGATCACGATTCCATTAAGTCCATATTTATCAAAACGAATGACCAGGCTTACGGAATCCTGAACGTGAACCCCGAAGATGATATTGAGACAATAAAAAAAGCCTATCGTGGCCTGGCGGTAAAGTACCACCCTGATAAAGTTGCCAGTCTTGGTCCGGAAATTCAGAATTTGGCGGAGGAGAAATTCAAGGCCATCAATGACGCCTACCAGGTGGTCCGCAAAGAGCGGGGCTTTTAACGTTTTTATTGATGTTTACAATAAATGAAAACCGCAGCCGATAAAATAAATCTTTCATTTGATTTGAGGGTTCTACAGCGCACCGTGCTGCATTTTAAAACAATCGATTCCACGAACCGGTTTTTACTGGATGCAGAAGACTTTTTAAATGGCACTGTTGTATTAGCAGATGACCAGACGGCCGGGCGCGGACGATTCAACCGGGTGTGGCAAAGTCTTCCTGAAACAGCGCTCCTGTTTTCGATTCTGCTGAATAATTTATCCGGCCGAAAAATGCCGGCCGTCTATACGTTTTTAGCTGCGGTTGGTGTCTATCGTGGACTTCGGGAAAGTATACCTTCCGGGATAAATTTAGCATTAAAATGGCCAAACGATGTTTTACTTAACGGAAAAAAGGTTTGTGGAATATTGGTACAGGGCAAAATAACAGCCGGACGCTATGAAAAACTGGTGATCGGCATCGGTTTAAATGTAAATCAACAACGGCAATTCTTTATAAACGACCTGGAACACGCCACATCGTTGGCGGCAGAAAGCGGATTCGAATGGGACCGCATCGGGACATTAAATAATGTATTGTCGGCCATTGACCACCTGTTAAATGTATTGCAGGAATCGGGGGAAAGGCCTATTATTAGAATGTGGCAGGATGCGTGTGGATCGATAGGTCGGGGAATCGCCATTGATGACGGCAAAGAGATATACCGGGGTGTTTTTGACAGTCTTTCGGAGGATGGTGGGTTGCGGCTTCAGACCAAATCCGGCCAAAAGCTGTTTTATGCCGGGGACGTAACCGTTTTAAAGGAGAAAAAAAATGTTGCTGGTGATTGATATAGGAAATACAAATACGGTCGTAGGGATTTATCGGGACGAACAGCTGCTGGAGAGCTGGCGCCTAGTCAGCTCACACACCCGGACGGTCGATGAATACTGGATAATGGTGAAACAGCTTTGTAATTCAGTCGACATACCGACAGAAAGAATTTCTAATATTGCGATCAGCTCGGTAGTTCCGGAACTAACAAACAGCTTCACCAAAATGAGCCGTATTCATTTTGGGCACGAGCCTCTTGTTGTGAGCAGCAATCTGAATTTAGGCATGAATTTGCTGGTGCGCGAGCCGAAACAGATCGGGGCCGACCGGCTTTGTAATGTTGTCGCAGCCAAACAGTATTATCAATGTCCGTTAATTGTGGTAGACCTGGGAACAGCAACCACATTCGATGTCCTGAACGGGGAGGGCGATTATACCGGAGGCGCAATCTCTCCCGGGCTGGTTACCGGATCATTGGAATTAATTCGCCGGGCCGCTCAATTGCACGAAATCGATCTTCAATATCCGGAGAATATCATCGGAAAAACGACAAAAGAACACATGCAAAGCGGAATTTTTGTCGGACATATTGCCATGATTGAGGGCATTGTTGGAAGAATTAAAAGCGAACTGGAGGAGAATAACGTTTTTGTTATTGCAACGGGCGGGTATTCCGAGGAGATCGCCAAACACACAGAGAATGTGGATGTATTTAACAAGTACCTGACCCTTGACGGATTACAGCTAATTTTTAATTTAAACAGAATTGAGCGGGGATTGTGATTTATAAGCAGCTGGGAAAACGTGGACCAGAAGTATCAACCATCGGTTTTGGCGCCTGGGCTATCGGGGGTATGAACTGGGGGCCGACGGATGATAGTGTGTCAAAAAAAGCACTTCACGACGCGCTGGATTTGGGAGTAACCTTTATCGACACGGCGGATGTTTATGGTTTTGGGCATTCAGAGCAGTTAATCGCCGATGTTTTGGCTGAACGCGGTGGAAAAAGCAACGTTATCGTCGCCACAAAAGCTGGCAATGATTTTTACAATGCCGGAAAATCTGACGATAATGGTTATGGGCCAATTCGACAGACTTACACAAAAGACTATATTATTTATGCCGCCGAGCAAAGCCTAAAGCGTCTGAAAGTCGATGCGCTGGATTTGCTGCAGCTTCATTCCGGAGACCTGGTAAAGCTGGACCAGGATGAACCCTGGGAAGCGCTTGAAACATTGAAAAAAGACGGAAAAATCAGATATGCCGGCTGGAGCGTCCAGTCGTTTCAGGAAACCAATCAGGCCTTTTTGCTGGACCGGTATCACGATATCGTAGATACAATACAGGTTCGCTATAATTTGCTCGAGCGAGAGGCAGAAAACGTATTGTTTCCGAAAGCGATTGAATATGGTATTGGGGTCATTGTACGGATTCCCCTTTTGTTTGGCCTGCTGACGGGAAAATTCAACCGGCAGTCACGATTTACAGACGACGATCACAGAAGTATGAACCTGTCACCGGAAAAACTGAATAAATACCTTGGTGATCTCGAAAATTCTGCGTCATTATTTGAGCGCTGCCCGGAGCAGAGTATGGCGCAGGTTAGCCTGCGTTTTTGCCTGTCTCACGATGCCTGTCACGTTGCCATTCCAGGAGCAAAAAACTCCCTGCAGGTTCAGGATAACTGTACCGCAGCGGACATGGGCCCGATACCGCGGCAACATGTTCCAATATTGGGTAAATAACGGTGGAATTTTCCCGCAACATCTACTTTTTTCTCTATCGTAACCGGCGAATCATTACAACATGGTTGATTATAATCGTGGCGATTACGCTTGGTCTTTATCTGAACATTGATAAAGACATTATTGCGGTATCTGTTGTAATTTTTGGAATTATCGCCAATGCCTTTGCCGGCATCGCCGGAATAATCGCAATGGTTCCCTTCGTCGGCCCATTGATAATTAAAGTATTATCGCTGCCGGTTTTTTGGCTTCTGAATGCCATGGGATATTATATTTCCGTTATTGCGATAAAAAAAGGTTATGGCCGGGACGTCGTCAGCTACCGGATGGTTACGGTTATTTTTCTGGTGGGTTTCGCGGTCGGATTTATTATCGCGAAATTACTTTGACGGCTTAATTATTCTGGCAGAAATAATTTCATCACCGATCTCAATTGTTTCAGCAATGTCTAATCCCTCGATTACCTGGCCGAAAAGGGTATAATTATAGTCCAGATGATATTGTGGCGAGGTTGTAATGAAAAATTGCGACCCTTCGGTGTCGGGTCCTGCACTTGCCATGCCTACCGATCCCACCTCATAGCTCAGCGGCGAGCGCTCAGTCTGCAGGTGGTAATTGGGGCCGCCCCACCCGTCTCCCCGCGGATCACCGGCCTGAATTACAAAATTGGGGACCACCCGGTGAAAGCTGAGACCGTTATAATATCCGTCATCGACCCGCCCCAGAAACGCATCAACTGTGTAGGGCGTATAAAAAGCTTTGCATTGTATCGATATCGTTCCGCGGTTAGTCTCTAATTTGACCACGGGATTCGGACCGTGTTTTTTTATTTTGGATAAACTGCGATACAGGCAGGGGTCTGCCGCGGGAAGCGGTTTGGCAATTTTCTCAGCATAGGAATTGACCAGAATTCGGTAAGATTCGTCTTGAATCTGATGGTATTGAGAATTGAGAAGCGGAAACAGATGAGCCGGCGCATCTGCCGGATGGATTTTTTCGATTGCCCGGATTATCATCAATTGCGACTCGAGATATTGAAAACCCCGGTATTTTTCCAAGCATCTGTATAACTGATGTTCTATATCTGGGATTTGATTCTGAGAGGAATATATATAATTTGCCGCCAGGTATATGTTCACCGGATCACCACTGCTTAGTCCGGAAATAATAAATCCGCGCCACTCATCGTCAGAAACTATTTTGTAATAAATCAGTGAATCGAGATGATTTATAATGCCGGAATAGGCCGCCGTGGAAACAGACTTTTCCCTGTGGTTTATATGAGGTAAAATG
>Ga0268276_1000134_pt1 | contig 87673 bp, 70 predicted proteins | sample saktaG_4_FD_190145 | JGI IMG/M metagenome (GOLD analysis project Ga0268276, IMG submission 190145) | Saline water microbial communities from Sakinaw Lake, British Columbia, Canada - sak_2010_1_5_45m | ecosystem: Environmental > Aquatic > Non-marine Saline and Alkaline > Saline ... | reverse complement strand
CACGGTCGCATCGACCGATGCGACCGTGGCCATTCCAAGCGTCATTGTAATCATAGTCGATTTCATCACAAATAAGATACAAGCCGCCCGCGGTGAGGGCGGCTTCTGCAGCCGCGGTCATCCGCGCTCCACGCCGCTGGCGGGATCCACGCCGTTGGCGGGATCCGCGCCGCTGGCGGGACTCCAAGCAGTTCCCAGGCCAGCTCCAAGCAGGCGCCCGCGGCCACAATTGGCATGACACCAAGCAAGCGCATTCATTAGTAACAGCAGGCCTCTTCCGGGATTTCCGTGGGGAAAACCACTTATCCCGCCAACGGCGGGATGAGCGGTGTTCTCTGCGCAACGCGGGGGCCGCTCCCGCGTGGCAGGCACTGCTGCTGGAACCGAGGTCACGCGCGACGTTGACCCGCAGGCTAATTGCTGATATACTAATGAATGCGCGTTCTAGTTTGCAGCATCCTTGTAGCCGCCCGCGGCGAGGGCGGCTTCTGCAGCCGCGGTCAGCGCCCGCGGCCACAATTGAAATGCCAACAAGTAAGCGCACTCATTAGTAATGCATAGTACTTGAATTTAACGGGAGGAAAATCGCTGCATGAGAATGTATCTTGCACTGCTGACGGCAAGTGTGCTGAACGGCACCGCCGCAATCATTGATCACACGTATGTCGACGAGGTCGCCGGCTATTCGCAAAGTATGCTGAATGCGATCGGCACGCAGCGCTGGTTGTTCTGTCATGCATCGGTGGGTGGCAACATGGTGGACGGCATCAGTGCGCTGCACAGCGAGAATGCCACCCGCTATCAATGGAGCAGCGCGAGTGTGGGCTACAACAGCGCTACACTGTGCGCGGCGGATCCGCCCACGCCGACCTTGGCCGGCCGCATTTATGAATGCAATCGCGGCAATCCCGGCTGGCAGGACAAATGCACGATTTTCAGCAATTCCGTCGCGGCGGCAGGATGGCACTATTCCGCCGTTGATGCCGTGATGGACAAGTTGTGCTACATTGATCCGGACGCCAATCCGACGAATTATGTAGCGCTGATGGCCGCGCTCGAGACCGCCTTTCCGGCGACGAAGTTTGTCTACAGTGCCATTCCGCTCACGACGGACAGCGATGCCGACAATGCCCGCCGCAACGCCTACAACCGCTATGTGCGCCAGCAGTGCGCGGCGCATGATAAACTGATGTTTGACTTGGCCGACATCGAAGCCCACGATACCAATGGCGTGGCGCAGACGTTTGTGTATGGCGGGCTGACCAACCAGAAATTGTGGGCCAGCTATACGGATGACGGCGGGCATCTCAATGCGCTTGGCCAGCGCCGTGCCGCGCTGGCCTGGTACGCGGTCGGCGCGCAGTTCGCCGTGCCGGAACCGGCGCTTCATCTCACGTGGCTCTTGCTCGGCCTTGTGCGGCGCGGCGCTGGTCACGCACCGGCAACAAACTAACAAGCCAGGAACGCCCTTATGCCCCATCGCCTCTGGAAACTCCACGCCGGCAACAAATACGCGCATCTGTTGGCGTTGCTGCTCGTCTTTTTTATACTCTCGCCGGTGTTCGAACGCGCGAATTATACGCCGCCGATCATCTCATTTGTCTTTCTATGCATTCTGGCCTTCACCATGCGCGCCATCGAGCTGCATCGCATGACCCTGCGCGTGTGTGTCGTGCTGCTGCTGCTCGGCTTCGTGCTTGACTTGGCCTCCTATGTGGCCGGCCCCGCGACGTTGCAGACCGGGCTCGGGCTTGGCGCGACCAGTTTATACGCGGTGGTCATGCTGGTCACCATGGCCACGATGGTACAGCGCTTGTTCACCACCGCGCAAGTTACCTGGGACACCATTCTGGGCGGCATCTCCACCTATTTTCTGCTCGGCTTTTTTTGGGCGCTGTTGTTCATCACACTGCACCAACTGCACCCCTGCAATTTTCATGTGCCGCCGCCGGGCCACGCTATATATTTGGTCTATTTCAGCTTTACCACCTTGACGACGGTCGGCTATGGCGATGTGGTGCCGACCAGCGGCATGGCCATGATGCTGGCTAATCTTGAAGCGATCGTCGGCCAACTCTTCCTGACCGTGTTCATTGCGCGCCTGATCGGCCTGCATCTGGCGCATCATCTGCGCTAGATCCGTTCGCCGCGAACGGATGTATACTAGGTGTTCCGCCCCGCCGGCCTTGCGCCGGTGGCAGGAAAGGTCGCGAGAAGAACCGCGCCGCCACCTTCAATCTCATGCGCCCACGGCGCAAGGCCGTGGAGGTCTTCAGACCAGGCATTTCTAACACACGACACTGGCCCGCGGCTACTGCACGCGCCATTTGGCGCCGCGACCAAGGCCCTCGGCCTTGATCGCGCCTTCGTCGCGCAATTGCCGCAGCACCAGCCGGATCATGTCGTGGCTCACCCACGGACAGGCATCCTCAATGTCCGAAATCGCAAACGGCACTGTGCGGCGCAAGACCGCCTCGCGCACCGCGTCCGTCTTGGCGCCCTTGCCACGCTTGATCGTGCCGACGCGTTCCTCAAACTCACGATACGCGCGCACCAGTACACCCCAGAAATAATTCAACCACGGCGCTGCGTCGTGCCGCCCGTTATGCCAATGCCGCGAACTGTGCTCCAATACTTCATAGTACGTCTGCTTTGATTCCTCGACGATGCGCTCGAGACTGATGTAGCGCCCAACCAAATACTCGCTCTGATACAACAACAGCAGGGTCAACAAACGCGAGACGCGGCCATTGCCGTCGCGGAACGGATGGATGCACAGGAAATCGAGCATCGCCAGCGGAATGATGACCAGCGGCTCGATGCGCAGGTCCTGCGCGGCGTGTGCGTAGCGTTCGACCAAGGTCTTTATCGCGCCCGGTGTGTCGGCGGCAGTGACCGGCGTGAAGCGCACGCGCTTGAAGCGGCCGTCCGGATGCAGCTCGATGATCTCGTTGTTTTTTTTCTTGTACTGGCCGCCGCTTTCGAGCATGTACAAGTACATCGTCTTGTGCAGCTCGCGTACGGTGGCGACATTGAACGTCATCTGCGCGCCGGCGGCGTGAATACCGCGCAACGCGTCGCGATAACCGGCCAGTTCTTGCTCGGAGCGATTCTCCGGCTGCGCACCCTTGCCGACCACGGCCTCGACGCGATGAGGCGGTGCCGTGATGCCCTCAATCCGGTTGGACGATTCACTTGATTCAACCATGGCGGCGTTTTTGAGCGAATCGAGCACTTCCGGCGTCTGCTGTGAAAAAAGCGCTTGCTTGCCGCGATATTCACCCAGCGCTTGCAGCATCGAGGCCTGTGCCGCGTTGAATTTCAGCGCGTGAAGGTAGGTGTCAGTCAGGGAGTGCATGGGGATGTTCAATTAATGATTGGTCATTGGTCATTTTTCATTTGTCATTGATCATTGATCATTGACCACTGACCAAAGGGGGTAGCACCATACGCATATAGGTAACCATGCCGATATATTACCCTATTTAGCGTTTTTTGTCAATAAGGGTAGTATAGCGGCTTTTTTACCCCTATTTAGGAAACGGTACCCCAATAATGCTTGCGCCGCGAAAGAATCATGCAATGCAGGCCGCGCCGTCATCCACGTGGCGGGTGGGCGGATGCCAGACGGGATGCTCGCCGCGGGTTTGCAAGGCGATAAATGCGCAGAGATAGTCCATCTCGAGCTGGAGCGTGTCCACGTACGGCGTCAGGTCGCGCGCCGCGCGCGGAATGTAGAGCGGATCGGCAAAGGCGGCGTAAATGTGGCCGAAGGGCAGCGGCATGATCATGTGATCCCAGGTGGGCAGCACGATTTTGCGGGTGATGTCGAAGGCGAGCGGAATGAGCGGCATGCCGGACATTTGCGCCAGCAGCAGCGCGCCCGGCTGGACGCGATAGCGCGGCCCTTTCGAGCCATCCAACGCCAGGGACGTATCGCGCCCGCCGCGTGCCACATCGATGAGCAGCTTCATCGCGCCAATGCCGCCGCGGGTGCTCGAGCCGCGCACCGTTTCGATCTCGAATTTCGCCATCAAGCGCTTGAACAATTCACCGTCGCGGCTTTTGGAAACCATCAGCGTGAGGTTGTGGAAGCCATAGCGATAATAATAATAGTACGGCAGCGCCAACAGGCGATTGTGCCAGGAGACGAAAATGGCGTTGTGACCGGCCCGACAGTGCTGCTCGAAGAAGCGCTCGTTGGTCAGCGAGACGCGGCAGGTGGCAAAGACGCCGCGCATCAGGCCGAAAATCGCGTTTGGCCCGATGTGCGTGTGCAACAAAGTGATGTTGTCTTTGCGGCTCATGCGCGGGCGCGACGGCGCGGTGGTTTGGCATAGCGGGCGGTGGCCACGGTGTGCATCCCGCCACGCGGCGTGTAGTCCAGTTCGACGGTCAGCTCGTGCGGCGCGCAACTGCGCACCAGATCGTCGAGCAGGTGATTGACGGCATGCTCGTAGTAGATGCCGACGTTGCGATACGACAATAAATAATATTTGAACGAGCGCAATTCAATGCAGACTTTGTCGGGCACATAGCGGACGCGCACGGTGCCAAAGTCCGGCAACCCGGAGAAGGGGCAGACCGCCGTGAATTCATTGGTCTCGATCAGCAGCTCGATGCGCTGGCGCGGATGCTCATACGGGAAGGTCTGCAGTTGGCTGGGATCAATGGCCTCATAGCCTTGAAACGGCATGACTTTGTCGTGGGCGGTGAACATGGATTTCAGCAAGTAATGATTAGCGCCTTGTGGGCAGTTTTGCTGTGGCAGAGACCCCCACGGACCCGCCGCTGGCGGGACCGTGGGTGAATGAGATTGGGCAACCGCGCGCCACGCTCTGTTTCAATCTTTGCTCCCACCGAGGCAAGCTCGGTGGGGAGCAGAGAGCGAACAATCTGGCATGGTGGATGCATACGCATCATACAGGGAGCGATAACCCAAACAGCGCGCAGGCATTACGGGTGGTGGCGTGGTCGAGCTCGTCGCGCGGAATGCCACGCAGGCTGGCGTGCTGCTCGGCGATCAGGGCGACCCAGGCCGGCTCGTTGCGTTTGCCGCGCCGGGGCACGGGCGCAAGAAACGGCGCGTCGGTCTCGAGCAGCAGGCGTTCGAGCGGCATCGCGCGCGCCACGCCGCGCAGTTCGTCGCATTTGGGAAAGGTGATCTGGCCGCAAAAAGAAAGGTGCAGGCCCAAGCTCATGAATGCCTCGGCTTCTGCCAGCGAATATGAAAAGCAATGCACGACGCCGTGCCACGGCGCCGTATCCTTGAGCGCGTCGTACGTATCGGTGAAAGCTTCCCGGGAATGAATGATGACCGGTTTGTCATGTTCACGCGCCAGGGCGAGGTAGCGCGCGAAGATGCGCCGCTGGATTTCGCGCGGCGAAAAATCATAATGGTAATCGAGGCCGATTTCCCCCAGCGCGACGACCCGCGCATCACGCACATGCGCAACGATCCACTGCTCGTCCTCGGTCGTGGCGGCGTTGGCCCAGTGCGGATGGACGCCATAGGCGCCATACAATTGCGGGTAGGCCGGCAACAGGTCGGCGATCAGGTGATTGCGCGGGCGCTCGCCGCCGACACAGATCATTGCCGTAACGCCGGCTGCGCGTGCGCGCTCGAGCACCGCGTCGCGGTCGTCCACAAAGTCAGGAAATTCAAGATGGCAATGGGTGTCAATCATGACTACTAGTGTAGCAAATCTTGCTTTCGGTTTTCAGTTTTCGGTTTGCAGTTGCGGGCACGCGCCCCAGCGTTGCAGGCCGCAGGCGTTGCAGGCGCCGTGCTGGCACGCGGGCGTCGGCTCGGCCGCCAGCGCCTTCTGCCATTCCGCGCGCAAGAATTCCTTGGTGACGCCGCACTCGAGCGCATCCCACGGCAGCGGGCTGTCATCCGGAATCGCCGCCAGATACGCGGCCACATCCACGCCGCACTCGCGGAAGGCCTGCTCCCACACCTCAAAGTTACACTGCTCGCGCCATTGATCGAAGCGGCAGCCGAGTTGGTACGCGCGCTCGACCACATCGGCCAGGCGGGCGTCGCCGCGGGCAAACACGGCCTCGAGCCGGCTGAGGCGCCGGTCATGAAAATCGACCGCGACACTGCGCGGCAGGTTGTGCAGAATGAACTGCTGCTTCTCGTGAATGTCCGCCTCGTCGGCAAACGCGGCCCATTGGAACGGCGTGAAAGCCTTGGGCACGAAAGTGGCGATCGAGAGATTGATGCGCGCCGCCCGGCCCTTCACGCGCGAGCACACGCCGTGAATCTGGCGCACCAGCCGGACAAGCGCCTCAATGTCCTCCCGCGTTTCGGTCGGCAGGCCCAGCATGAAATACAGTTTGACAAGCTGCCAGCCGGCGCGGAAGACGGACGCGACCGTCTCGAGGATTTCTTCGTCACTCAGACCTTTGTTGATCACGCGGCGCAGGCGTTCACTGCCGGCTTCGGGCGCGAAGGTGAAGCCGGTCTTGCGCATTGTGCGGATGCTCTCGGCCAAGGCCGGGTCGAACGAATCAATCCGCAAGGACGGCAGCGACACGGCCGTGCGCATCGCGCCCAACACCTGCGGCTCGAACAATTCGCGCAATGCCTGCGGCAAGGCCCGACAATCACTGGCCGAGAGCGAGGCCAGGGTCACTTCCTCAAAGCCGGTGCGGTAAATAACGTCGATCGTCTCGCGCACAATCTGCGCCGCGGCTTTCTCGCGCAGCGGGCGGGTGATCATGCCGGCCTGGCAAAAGCGGCAGCCGCGCACACAGCCGCGCATGATCTCAATCTGGGCCCGGTCATGGACCGCTTCACAGAACGGCACCAGCAATTGGTCGGCCGGCGGCAGCGCCGCCAAGTCACGCACAAACGCTTTGCGGACCGGGAACGGGGTGGCAGTGTGGCGCGCGCGCCGCGGAGTGAGGCGACCGGCCGGGTCGCAAGCCGGCGCCTGTTCATACAGTTCGGGCACATACATGGCCGGGACGTTTTGCGCCAGATCGCACAGCAGTTCCTCAGTCAATAAGAATTGCCGACTGCAATCAACATGCTGCGCCGCCCAGTGCGCCAGCGCCACGACCGTGTCCTCGCCATCGCCGAGCGCGAACGCGTCCATGAACGGTTCGAGCGGGCCGGGACTGAAGACATTGCCGCCAGCCAGGATCAGCGGGTGCGGTGTGCCGCGCCGCCGGGCCGCGCGCAGCGGAATGCCCGCCAGCTCAAGCACGTGCAGCACATTGGTGTAGCACAATTCGTATTGAATTGAAAATCCGACGAGGTGAAATTCCGACAGTGGCCGGCACGATTCCAGCGAGCACAGCGGCAGGGCTTGTTCGCGCAGCAGTTGGGCCGCGTCAAGCCATGGCGCATAGCAGCGCTCGGCCAGCACGCCGGGCAGCGCGTTCAAGACCTGGTACAGGATTTTCAGCCCGAGATGACTGATGCCGAGTTCATAGGTGTCGGGAAAGACCAGGACGATGCGCAGTGGCGTCGTGTCCCAATCTTTGACGACGGCGTTGATTTCGTGATTGATGTAGCGGGACGGCCGTTCGACGAACGGAAACAGGTCCGCCTCATAGCGCGCGCTAAAATCAGGCACGGCGGCGGTCTTGCCCGCGATACCCACGCTCCGCGGCTTGCGGCTCTTTTTCGCGCGCCACTTCGGCGAAGAACATGCGGCCGGAGGCGCCCTGAATCATCGAGACTAATTCAATCTCAACGCGCTGGCCGATATGCGGCCGCGCATTGCTGACCACGATCATCGTACCGTCATCGAGGAAGCCGACGCCCTGATTCGTTTCGGAACCTTCCTTCACAATTTGCAGCGTGAAGCGTTCGCCGGGAATGAACGGGGCTTTGAGGGCATTGACCAGTGCAAAGACATTCAAGACGCCGATCTGCTGAATCTTGGCAACCTGTTCGAGGTTGAAATCGGTGGTCAAAATGCTGGCGCTGATTTCCTTGGCCAGCTTCATCAGCTTGTCATCCACATCGCGCATGTCCGGGAAATCGACGCTGGTGACTTCCACCTGGATTTCGGGCGAATCCTGCAGGCGCTTGAGAATCTCGAGACCGCGCCGGCCTTTCGTGCGCGTCAGCGGCACTTGCGAATCGGAGACCAACTGCAACTCGCGCAACACGAATTCCGGCAGAATGATCTTGTTGCGCAGAAAGCCGACCTTGTACAATTCGAGCACGCGGCCATCAATGATCGCGCTGGTGTCAATCAGCAGCGGGACCAGTTGCGGCGTGCGCCCCGCGCCGAAGCGCGGCAGGAAAATACTGAACTCCTTGCGCCCGCGCACGGCCACGATCGCGCCCAGATACGTAAAGACGGCATACAAGGCGATCGTCACGATTTTTACATAGGCGCGGTAGCGTTCATCAAGATTTTCCTTGATATAATCCGGCAGCAGCACCTGCATGTAGGAGACACCCGAGGCGACCGCCGCGCCGATGATCAGGCCGACCGCGACGACCGCCATGTTGGTCAGGGACAGGCGCCGCAAGAGCAATTCGAGCGCGATTGCCAGACCGCCGATGACCAGGCCGATCAGCGCGCCAATCAGGATGACCGAAAATTCGGGCGTTTCGCGAAAGCGCACCGCGTACGGGTCGAACTTGAGCATGACCGCCAGGATCGCGCCCGCGATCGAGCAGCCGCCCAGCATCAGGATGCGAAACATGGGAAACATAAAGAACTCCGTAATAATCCAATGGTAGGCTGGCACGCGCGCAGTGTGCGCACAGCCACGCTACCAAGTAAATAATAGCATTTTTCGATGCGAAATGCACCCGATCTGTGGGGCAGGGGGTTTGCCGTGCACTGAAAGACTTCGTTCTGCAAACAAATTCCAGGCTTGACGCCCCCGCCCCGATAGGGGATCCATCCACCGCCTACAGAGGTAACTGCGGCGGTAACTGCGGCCGCGCTGTGTCACCATCCGCCGCACACTGTGCAGTGGCTACGCGCAGCGGGTGGTCTGGGCACCTTCTGCTGAGTCGCCGGATCTGGGACTTTTTTGCTTGCGCGACACAGGTGCCGCGGTGCGCTTGACAACGGGGCCTTTTTCTGATATATTGGTACCACAATGACTTACGCGCGATCCGCGCGAAGCAAGGAGTTCCGCTATGGCCAGTATCCTGAAAATTTCCGAAGCCGCCTCGCTTGCCTTGCATACCGTGGTCTATCTGGCCACACAGCATGACGGCTTGGTATCCACCAAAGAGATTGCGCGCGTCTTGCGCGCGTCCGAGGCACATCTGTCAAAAGTGCTGCAGCGCCTGGCGCGGGTGGGCATCGTCTCCTCGGTGCGCGGCCCGAAAGGCGGCTTTGCCTTGCTCAAGTCGCCCGAGAACATCTCGCTGCTCGAGGTCTATCAGGCCATCGAAGGCCCGCTGACATTAAGCAATTGCCTCAGTGAGCATCCCTCGTGCAGTGGCAAGCAATGCGTGCTGGGCACCTTGATCTGCTCGATTCATGAGCAAATCACGAAGCATCTTTCCAAGACGACCGTGGCGCAGCTGAACCGCACGTACCCGCCCGCGCCGGGAACCAACGCCACGAAGTAGTGCCTCGCCCGCGGCGCGTCCCGCCCGCTTAGCCGACGCGGGCGCTCCAGGCGCGAATGCGCGCCGCATGCTGGGGATACATGCCACACAGTTCCGCATCCGTCGCCGCCGTAAAATCCGCATAATCAAAACCTGGCGCAACCACGCAGGCAAACAAAGCCCACGCCGCCGGATCGGTTGCCGTGAGCATGGTGGTTTGCCATGATCCGGCCGGCATGACGTGGTGCAACACCTGGCCGGCGTCGAGCGCCGGGCCCAAAATCAGCTCACGGCACTGGTCATCCGGCGTGATCAGCAATTGCGCCGCCGGCTGGCCCGCCATGAACAGCCAGATCTCATCCGCTGCCACGCGATGAAACGCGGACCGCTGCCCGGCCCGCAACAAATAATAAATAATCGTGGCACAGCAGCGTGGCGCGGCCGTTGCCGCCGGCGCCGTCGCGCGGTACAGTTCGCGAAACAGACCGCCTTCAATGGTCAGCGGCTGCAACTGCAAGTGGCGAACGACCTCGTCGGCGGTCATGCGGGCAAGGGCGTTCATGCCAGCAGCGCATCCGCGCGGAAGCCCAGCAGCTGGCACTCCGGCCGGGGCGTGATGCCAAACCGGTCGCGCACCATTTCCTGCAAGGTGCGCGCGAGCTTCACGATGTCGGCCGACGTGGCCGTGCCGGTGTTGACCAGCATGTTGGCATGCTGGTGCGAGACGACCGCGCCGCCGACGGCCAAGTCGCCTTTGACGCCCAGCTTGTCGAGATAATACGCCACCGACAAAATGGTGCGGCCCTGCACGGTAAACGCCACTTCCTCCGGCAAGAAGTTGCGGAAGAAACTGCCGCAGGTGCCTTCGGTGGGATAACGCCGTTGGCGATGGCGCACAATCTCCGCGCGCCGGCCGCGCGCAAACGCAGTGGCGGCGGCATTCGCGCGGTCAAGTTCAAAGGTGGCGTCCAGCACAATGTGCGCGCGACTGTGCAGCGCCGACGTGTCGTAGCCAAACGCAAACCACGCGCGATCCACCGTCTGAATCTGCCCCGTGGCGCGTTCGAGCACCCGGGCGCGCACTAGCCGCTCGCCGATGAACCGCTCAAAATAATGGACATTGATGAAAAGCGCGCCGCCGATCGTGCCGGGAATCCCGCTGAAATCCTCCAAGCCGGTGAGCTGCTGATCGAGGCACGCTTCAATCAACGTGTCAATCGACACGCCGGCATCGGCCTGCACCAGGCCATGGGCGGTATCGGCTTTGTCCAGTACAACCTGCATCGCGCACGCCGCCGGCTTGATCACCAAGCCGTCAAACCCGTCGTCACTGATCAAGACATTCGCGCCCGCGCCGAGGACAAGCAGGTCAAGCGCGTGTTGCTGCGCAAAGGCAAGGGCCGCCTGAAAATCCGCGTCACACTGCGGCTCGCAGAAAAAGCGCGCCGCGCCGCCGGTGCGAAACCAGGTGTGCGCGCGCAAAGCGATGTGCTCTTCAAAGTGCATGAGCCATTATAAGGAAAAGCGCCGGCAATGGCAACACCAACGTGCCTCCGCGGTGAAGAATCTGGTGTTACCGCCGAGACGCTGAAGTTCAAGCACAAGAACATTAACCGCGAAAGATCACAATAGAGCGCAAAGAAAAAACTTGAGTTCAGATGTTGCCCTTTGTGGCTTTGTGCCTTTGTGAGAGATACTATGCGCTGCGCTTGTCAATCGACATAAAATGTCGATTGTAATCGTCTGCCTGCGGCGATGGGCAGTCCTTTGCCCTGGTCCGAGCCAGGGCCGCGCAGCCGCCCAACCTTCCAATAGGAGCTTTTCAAATTGGATGCATACTGATCGTCAGATCGGCTGAAGGCAGGTGCGATCTCCCGATCGCATTTGTTTCTTGTTTGCCACACCCGAATTTGCGGTTGACGTGCTTGCACCACAAGCGTACAATAACCAACCATGAAGACAATCACGCATCGAATGCTTGCAATGGTTTTGTTGATGACGTTGACATGTGCAACCGCCCCGGCGATGTCCAACACCACACCCGTGCGTGCCGGCACTGCGGCAAGTGCACGGGTCGCTTGGTTCCCCACCTTCTCGCCAGCGCAGTTGATCAATATGCCGGGCCTGTATTTTGTGCCCGGGCTGAAAGGCTATCAACAAACCGAGGAGCATACCTGCGGGCCCGCGGCGCTGATGAGTCTGGCGGCATATTATGGTGTCAAGGGCATGGCGCTCGATCGGGACACCGAGTTGCGCGTCGCCAAGGAAATTGGCAGTCGCAGCATGGATGTGCGCAAGCACGGTGGCAAACCCGGCACGACCCCGGCAGAAATGCAGTGCTGGTTGGTGACCAACGGCTTTGACGTCACACTGGAGTATGAAAGCAAGGGTGACGGCTCGGCGCTGCGCAAGCTCCAGAAAAATCTCGAACAAGGACTGCCGACCCTGGTCGAATGGATCGACCTGCAAGGCCATTGGGTGGTCGTTGTCGGCTATGACACGCGCGGCACCGATGATCCGTGGGATGATGTGCTGATTTTTGCCGACTCGTTCGACCGTTATGATGACTGCCCGGATGGCTACACGTATGTCAATGCCAATCGGTTTTATTGGCTGTGGTTCGATGCCTTTTACTTTGACACGCTGACTTGGCGGACAATGCTGACCGCCACGCCGCGCCGCAGAATTAACCACCAAGACACCAAGACACCAAGACATAATTGGTGATCGGTAATCAGTGCGTCGGTCCGTTCGTGCCAAACCACAAAATCGTTCGCTGCGGACGATTTTCCTCAAAACTAATAATGTCATCAATGCCGCAGAAGTTGCCCGCCAAGGCAGTTGCCCGCATGCAGCTACTGCCCTTGTTGGCCGCGCATCAGCGCATTGGTGTCTGCGCTTGAGGTTGATTGGTCGACATATTGCGTCCGCACTGCCGGTGCGGCTTTGCGTGTGATGCCTTCCTTTGCCAGCCATTCCAGTGTGTTCTTGCGCACCCACGGGTCGTGGACCAAACGCAAGTCATCGACACAGACCTGCACCGCCGCACGCCGGCTATTAGCCCACGCAGTGTCCAGCATCATACCAAACAAACTCACTCGCGATATATCCACTGCGTATTTGTCATCATCCCGTGTGGCGAGCGCCATGGGTTTGGCTGCATTCACGTACTTAATTAGCCATGGCACATCGGCAGCATCAAGGCACATGCCCAGCAGCATCGCCGCGCTGCCCGGCACATGCGATGCCGATTCAGTGTAGCTCTTTGTGTCCGCAATTTCCCGCTTCAGTATGTCTTTGATCAGCGCCCCGTTGCAGTTGGTGGCCAGTTCCTGGAAATCTTCGCTGTCAAACGAGACACCCGCTGCTTCCCATTCCACTCTGCGTGCATCGAGTTCGTTCAATGTGCGCCAATATGCCAGTGCTTCCGCGCGCGTGTTTTGTTTGCCCCATGCCGCGGTGAGTTTTTTGAGCAAAGTCTTCTTTTCATCTTGTTTGGCCTGCCTCGATGGCAGGGGCACGCCGCCCTTGTCGTGCATTTTCTGTTCTAATTCTGCGACCTGGACTTTGTCGCGAAACCGGCGCAAATCCTCTTTCCAATTTCTTCCTTTCAACAAATCGTAAGAAGGTTTGCCGTGGCCTGAATAATAATCATAGGCTTGGCGAGATATAATGAAGGATAGGCGCCTAAACAGAAGTGCTTGTACGGCTTGCGACGTCTCGTTTTCTATGCGACCAATAATATACTGCGCCGAGATCATGGGATTGGCGTACGAGGAGGAAGATGGCCAGAGATTCAGAACATGAAGACGTTCCATTGCATCATCCACACTACCATGGGACGTCATGTACATTATGACGTCCTTCTGAGTGTCAAAGAAAGCGTCGACTACCTTAATGTCTGTGGTACACACACCATGCTCTTGTATCCCGTAGGCTAAACGCCCTATAATATTATCTAGACGGTATTCGGGGTAAAAGGTATAATTCGTACACAGTTGCAGATAGTAAGGAACTGCCATACGATAAAACAGCGGATGCATTCGTCCAGACAATATTTGCGGGTAGCCTGCCCTCTCATTTTGATTGCTGCACCCCGCTTCAATCATCAAAAAGCAGTCCACAATGGCACGTGCCGTCTCGGGCGTCGGGCGAATTGTCTCATTGGTCTTCTGCCATGGTTCTTTTCCCGGGCTGTAGACATACTCGCCCAGTTCCGGCATGAACACGTTGGTCAATCCGCGCTGTGTAAACGTCTTGTGCAATTCATCTGCCAGGCCGATGATCTGATTGGTGGTCAGAAGATTCTCGTACGCGTAGACTCCCTGTTGCCAGCGCGTAGCCATCGAGTAAAAGCGCGTGAACTCATTGGAAATATCACTGTGCGCATAGCCGCACAGAACATAGAGGGCGAGCATCACTGCTGCAATCTGTCTCATATCTTTATGCCGTGCCGCAACTGGTTAGAACTTGGGAATCATGACATTGACGGTGAAATTTGTCTCAGATGGCGGCACGAGAAAGAGGTCGAAAGAACCAGGGTGTGCCTCAGCCCACAATTGATAAAAGCCTTCGCTGTGCGCGCTTGCCGCGCTGCACAGGATGATGGCATGCGCGCTGACGAACGGATTCGACACGATAATGTGGCCAAAATCCGGCACAAAGGTGAACTGGGAAACTTGCGGCAGGGAAAAATTGATCGAGCACTCGGGCTGCATGCTACTGGTCTTGTCTGTTGAGAGCCCGCGCGGATTGCGTGCCGGCTGGTTCGTGGCGTCAGTCATGCGCACAGGACTTGCGGACATGCTGGCACTGAGCACCTTGCATTCCGTGCCCCTGCCGGGCTGATGCTGCATGGCATGCCTTGTCTGGTTGGTTGATGTGGCATCGCTGGCACCGCAGATGGGTTGCGGTGCGACTGCCAGCGACACTAAGCCAAGACAGAACAGCAGAATGTTCCGTTTTGTTTGCATTGCCGTGCCTCCAGAAATGGTTATCATTGTGCAGTTCTTGGCCAACGCTTGAAAAACACTGCAAACACTGTGTTGTGCATCTAATATAACAAAAAGAAACCGGGTGTGCAACTAGTGTAATGCACCCGCAGGTCTGCGCGTACGGGCTGCGGTTCAATCTCGACTTGGGCCAAGATGAGTTCGGCGTGAGCACAAACCATTCAAGAAGAAAGCCGGCGTGCGCAATGGCTCGCTCCCGGCTACCACTATGCCGCCAACGGTAGGGAACGGCGGGGGGCATTGCCGAAAAGCCGCTGGCGCGAGAATTCGCTATAATAATATGACCATGACAGGACACAGCGAGATGGCAATGAACCTACAAAATGGATTTGTGCGCGTGGCGGCGGCGACGCCGCGGGTGCGCGTGGCCGACACGGCCTTTAACGCGGGCGAGGCAATCGCGCTGACGCGCAAGGCGGACAAGGCCGGCGTGCAGGTGGTCGTGTTCCCCGAATTGAACTTGACCGGCTACACCTGCGCGGATTTGTTCCAGCAACAGGCGTTGCAGCGTGGCGCGCTGGCCGCGCTGGCGCAGGTCTGTGCCGACACGCGCGACTGCGCCGTGCTGATCGTGGTCGGCCTGCCCTTGGCAATTGACGCGCAGTTGTTCAATTGCGCCGCGGTCGTGCAGGCCGGCACGGTGCTGGGCATTGTGCCCAAAACCTATATTCCGGGCTACAAAGAATATTACGAGCCGCGCTGGTTTGCGCCGGGCCCGCGCTTGAGCGCGCCGGTCATGGACGTGAACGGCACGGAAGTGCCGTGCGGCACGGATCTGTTGTTCTGCGCCGCGGAATGCCCGGCGCTGCAACTGGGCATTGAGATTTGTGAAGACTTGTGGGTGCCGCAGCCGCCCAGCACGGCCCAGGCGCTGGCCGGCGCGACGCTGCTGCTGAATTTGTCGGCGAGCAATGAATTGGTGGCCAAGACGGCGTATCGGCGCGCGCTGGTGCAGCAGCAATCGGCGCGCTGCTTTGCGGCCTATGTGCTGGCATCGGCCGGCGTGCATGAATCCACGACCGACATGGTGTTCAGCGGTCATGCGCTCATTGCGGAAAACGGCCTTGTGCTGGCGGAAAATGAACGTTTCGCGCGCACCGCCCATCTGACGATTGCCGATGTGGACGTTGAATATTTGCTGCATGAGCGCCGGGTTGCCAACAGCTTCAGTCAGGCAATCGGTGAGGGCGATCACGCGTGTCGTCAGATTGCCTTCAGTTGCACGCAGCCACGCTGGCAACTGCCTGTGCAACGTCCCGTGCCGCGCCAGCCGTTTGTGCCGCAAGACCCGGCCGCGCGCGCCGCGCGCTGCCAGGAGATTTTCGCAATTCAGACGGCGGGACTGGCCAAGCGCCTTGAGCATTGCGGCTTTCAGCAGGCCGTGGTGGGCGTGTCCGGCGGGCTCGATTCGACGCTGGCCTTGCTGGTGTGCGTTGACGCGTTCGATCAACTGGGCCTGCCGCGCGCGCAAGTGCATGCCGTGACCATGCCCGGCTATGGCACGTCGAAACGCACCTATGCCAATGTGCAGACACTGTGCGCGGCGCTGGGCGTGACGTTGCATGACATTTCGATCACGGCGGCCTGCGATCAGCATTTCCGCGACATTGGCCACGATCCGCAATGTCACGACATTGTCTTTGAAAACACGCAGGCGCGCGAACGCACGCAAGTGCTGATGAATCTGGCCAACAAGTTAGGCGCGTTGCAAATCGGCACCGGCGATTTGTCGGAACTGGCGCTGGGCTGGTGCACGTACAACGGCGACCACATGTCGATGTACAGCGTCAATTGCGGCGTGCCGAAGACACTGGTGCAGTACCTGGTGCGCTGGGTGGCGGAGACGCATGTGGCGGAGGCCGCGCGCGCAGTGCTGCTGGACATTTTGGCCACGCCGATCTCGCCCGAGCTGCTGCCGGCGGGCACGGACGGCGCCATCGCGCAAAAAACGGAAGAGACGATCGGGCCGTATGAATTGCACGATTTCTTTTTGTATCATGCCATTCGCGGCGGCGCGCCGCCGCGCAAAGTCCTGCTGCTGGCGCGTCAGGCATTCGGCGATGGCTACGACGACCAGACCGTGCGGCATTGGCTGTGGGTTTTCTACACGCGCTTTTTCGCCAATCAATTCAAGCGCTCGTGCGTGCCGGACGGGCCGAAGGTTGGTTCGGTCAGTTTGTCGCCGCGCGCCGATTGGCGCATGCCCAGCGATGCCAGCGCCGCGACCTGGCTGGCGGAGCTGGCGGAAGGAGAGTGATTGAACAATGGAAGAGTGGAGGAATGGGCTGCATACGAGCCGCCGCGGCTCGCTCCAAATTCGTTCGCCGCGGACGAATTTACTACCAATGATGCAAGGTAAAAATGATGACGAAGGCTGACCAACTAGCGGTGGTGCGCGGCGAGCAGCCGTGCGATCTGGTGATCACGAATGCGCGCGTGGTGAATGTGTTCAGTGGCGAGATTCTCGAAACGAGCGTGGGCGTGATTGACGGGCTGATTGCCGGGTTTGGCGAGTACCACGGGCGCGAGACGCTGGATGCGCGCGGCGCGTTTCTCGTGCCGGGCTTTGTCGAAGGGCATATTCATGTGGAGAGCACGCTCTTGCCGATCCCTGAATTTGCGCGCGCGGTGCTGCCGCGCGGCACGACGACGGCCGTGATTGATCCGCATGAGATCGCCAATGTTTTCGGCCTGGCCGGCATTCGCTACATGCTGGCGTGCGCCGAGACCTGTCCGCTCGATATTTTCATCATGCTGCCGTCGTGCGTGCCGGCGACGCCATTCGAGTCGTCCGGCGCGACGCTGATGGCCGCCGACTTGGCCACGTTGATCGATCATCCGCGCGTGGCCGGCATCGGCGAATTGATGAATTTTCCGGGCGTGATCAATGGCGACCCGGAGATGCTGAAACGCGCGGCGCTGGCGGGCGCCAAAACGGCGGACGGCCACTGCCCCGGGCTGGGCGGCCTGGCGCTGAACGCCTATATTTTTGCCGGGGTGCAGACCGATCATGAGTCCACCACGGCGGACGAAGCGCGCGAGAAACTGCGGCGCGGCATGCATGTCCACATCCGCGAAGGCAGCGCCGAGCATAATTTGGCCGAGCTGGTCAAGATCGTCACGCCGGCGAATGCGTGCAATTGTTCATTGGTGACGGATGACCGCCATCCGGATGATCTGGTCGAGCGCGGGCATCTGGATTATTCAGTGTGCCTGGCGATTCAGTGCGGCGTGCCGCCGATCACGGCCATTCAAATGGCGACGATCAACACGGCGCGCACGTATCACCTGGCGCATGTCGGCGCGATTGCGCCCGGCTATTACGCCGATTTCTTTTTGACGAAAAAACTGGAAGAGTGTGCCCCGACCGTCGTGTTCAAGAAAGGCCGGCGCGTCGCCGAACAAGGGCGCTGCCTGGTGGACACGGGCACGCTGCCGCCGTTGCCGGGCCCGTCCATGAATGTTGCGCCGCTGGCGGAAAATTCTTTTGTAGTGGCCTGCACCAGTGGCACGGTGCGCGTGATCAACATTGTGCCGGGGCAGATTGTGACGGCGGAGACGCGCGAACCGGCACCGGCGCGCGCCGGCCTGCTGGTCGCCGACATCACGCGCGATTTGCTCAAGATGGCGGTGATCGAGCGCCACCATGCCAGCGGGCGCGTCGGCATCGGGCTGGTGCGCGGCTTGGGATTGAAGTCCGGCGCAATCGGCAGCACGGTCGCGCACGATGCACACAACATCATTGTGGCGGGCGTGACCGACCGCGACATGCTAGCGGCAGCGCGCGCGCTGGTCGAGCTGGGTGGCGGCTTTGTTGTAGTAAAGGACGGCGCGGTGCTGGCGACGCTGGCCTTGCCGATTGCGGGCTTGATGAGCGACCAGCCGCTGGCCGAGGTGGTCGCGGCGCAAAAGAAATTATTGGCGGCGGCACGGACGCTGGGCGGCACAATGGAAAATCCCTTCATGACCCTGTCGTTTCTGGCGTTGACGCCGATTCCGGCGCTGAAACTGACCGACCGCGGCTTGTTCGACGCGACCTGCTTTCAAATGACGTCATTGTTTGTCGACAAGACGTAATGAAATCAACCCCGCCACCCTCCTTGTTCAAAGGGGGATTGCAGCGACTGAATAGCAGCTTCGCAACTGCTCTCTGGCAGCACTCAATCTCATGCTGACGGCGCGCTTTGACGCCTTTGACCGCGAACGCCGCGGCTGGTCGTTTGCCTTCGACACGCCGTGTCGTGTGTGCACGGCAACGCGGGTCGAGGATGTGGGCGCCGTGGTGCAGCAGGCCGATGCGGCCGCCAGCGCCGGCCAATGGGCGATCTTCATCCTGACCTATGAAGCTGCGCCGGCCTTTGATGCCGCCTTGCGCGTCCATCCCGCCCGCGGCTTGCCCTTGGCCACCGTCTTGCTGTTTGACGCGCCACGCCGCACGCCGCTCGACACACCGCGCGGCGCGTTTGACATTTCGCCCTGGCAGCCCGGCGTGTCACGCCCGCAGTATGATCACGCTATTCATACCATTCATGAGTACATCGCCGCCGGGCACACCTACCAGGTGAATTACACTTTTCCGATGACGGCAACCTTTTGTGGCGATGATCAGGCTTGGTATTGTGCGCTGGGCGCGGCCCAAGGCGCGGCCTATTCGGCCTGGATTGACCTGGGCCGCCATCACATTTTGTGCTTGTCGCCGGAATTGTTTTTCGAGCGGCGCGGCACACAGGTGCTGACACGGCCGATGAAAGGCACGCGCCCGCGCGGCCGCTGGCACGAGGAAGATGCGCAGCAGATCGAAGCGTTGCGCGCGTCGCCCAAAGATCGCGCTGAAAATCTGATGATTGTGGATATGATTCGTAATGACGTCGGACGCGTGGCCGTGCCCGGCAGCGTGCATGTCCCGACCATCTTTGAGGTTGAGCGGTACGAGACCGTACTGCAAATGACCTCGACCGTGACCGGCACATGCCCGCCGACCACCTCCATGCTGGAACTGCTCGGCGCGCTATTTCCGTGCGGCTCGGTGACGGGCGCGCCCAAGGTGCGTACGATGGAAATTATCAACGAAGCCGAGCCGCAGCCGCGCGGCATCTACACCGGCGCAATCGGTGTGCTGGCGCCGGGCGGCGCTTGTGTGTTCACTGTGCCGATCCGCACGATCACGCTTGATACCCAGACCGGTCAGGCGGAATTCCACGTTGGTGGCGGAATTGTCGCCGATTCATCCGCCGCCGGTGAATATGATGAGTGCCAGACCAAAGCCGCGTTCCTCAGCGCGCCACGCCCACCCTTTGACCTGCTCGAATCGTTGCTGCTGGACCATGGTCAGTATTGGCTGGCAGAACGGCATCTGCAACGCCTGCGCGCCGCGGCTGACTATTTTGGCTTTTGTTGCACACTCGCAATCGTGCAGCGCACTTTGAGTGCCACGTGCACGGCGCATCCCGAGGGCGTGTGGAAAGTGCGCCTGCTGCTGAGCCGCGACGGGCAGGTGCAGTGCGCCGCCGAAGCGCTGCCCCCGGCGCGCGTGCCGTGGCGCGTGGCGTTTGCGCAGACGCGGGTGCGCTCAGATGATTGCTTTGTGTGCAACAAGACCACCCATCGCGCAGTGTACGAGCAGGCCCGACGCGAGCGGCCGGACTGCGACGACGTGCTGTTGCTGAATGAGCGCGGCGAGATGACCGAAAGCACGATCGCCACTATCGTCATCGAACAGGGCGGGTTGAAACGGACACCGGCGCGCGCCTGCGGCCTGCTGGCGGGCGTTTTGCGCGCCGATCTGCTCGAACGCGGTGAAATGCACGAGGCCATTCTGACCGCGGACGACGTGCGCCATGCGGCCAAGGTATGGCTGATTAATTCCGTGCGCGGCTGGATTCCCGCCGTGTTGGCTGATCAAGAACAGCCCGGATGCCATCCGAACCATGCTTGACACCTAGCGCACCTCTGTGCTACTATTTATCAAGAAAAGCAGAGACAATGGACCTAAATAATACACCACCGCGCGCGGATGGCACGGGCGTCGGCTATGCGCACATGACTGCGCCGCACCCGGATCGGGCGTGGCGCGGCGTGGCGTTATTGACGGTGCTGGCGGTGCTGACGATTCTGGCCCTGCTGGCGGCTGCATTTGCCGTGCTGATGACGGTCGCGACGGCGGCCGGGCGGGTCAGCATAACGCAATTGCAGGCGGATGCGCTGGCCAAGTCGGCGCTGGAGCATGCCCAAGCGTTGTTGCGTCAGGATGTGATTGATCAACCCGGTTGGGATGACACGGCGGAGCAATGGGCGGCCGCGTTTCAAGTCGGCACGCCTGCGGACGACGAGGCCCCCGCATTGAATGGCGTGCCGGCGGTGCCCGGGCAGCGCGGCGCTGCGCGCTGGGTGTATGTGCGCGGCGCCAGCGGTACGCTGGTCGGGCGGTATGCCGTCATGCTGCAGGACGAGGCCGGCAAGATCAACATCAACAGCGCAACGGCCTTGTCGTCGCGCCAGCAGCAGCAGGGCGTGGGCACGTTTGAGACGCTGCTCACCGACGGCGGCATGCGCGGTCTGCCGATTTCGGCGGCGTTCGGGCGCAACATTCTGATGTATCGCTATGGTCGCGATGGCGCGCCCGGGCAGCGCGGCGCCGATGACAACAACACGGCCGCGCTGTACGCCACGGATGAAATTGACAACAACGCCAACGGCGTGGTGGACGAACCGGACGAAGGCGTGGATGAGCCGGAGGAGTACAACACGCTGAAACCGGCCTGGGACGATCGCGCATTCGCGTCGGTGCAGGAAGTCGCGAGCCTGGCACCCGACGGCGCACCGTTGCGCGGCGCGGCGCGCCAGTTGCTGCGCAACTACAGCACGGTTTACACCCGCACCCGCGATGCCTATTACGATGAAGCCGCCCGTCAGTGGCGGCGCCAGATCAACCTGAACGTCGGCTCGCGCAGCCAGGTTACCAAGATGGTGCGCGCCGCCAATGACATCGCCCACTTCGAGCCACTGGCGCAGCGCCTACAGAATCTGGTCGCCAATGTGATTGACTATCGCGACGAGAATCATGTGCTCTCGACGGTCGGCAGTGAATATGGCGTCGAGGCGGTGTGCTTCAACGAGATCATGGCAAACGATGGCAGCTTCACGCTCGAGGCCGAGGGCACCAGCGCCGATAGCACGCTGGACCGCTACAATTTTGTCCATCGCATGGGCATCTGGTACAACATTGATGGCAATAAGTATCGCAGTTGGCCGATCGCGTCCGTCGGCGGGCGCGGCGGCGGCGGCATGGTGCTCAGCAACGGCGTGCCGATCACGATGCAGCACAGCACGACCGTGCGCTTTGATGAGCGCATGAACCGCCCGCCCAGCGGTTTTGCCTACGCCGACATGCGCCGCATTCTTGACGACGCGGGCGGCTGGCCGGCTGATCTGTGGAAGAACTCTTCTCTGAAGCTCTGGAGCGGTGCTGGCGCCACCTTCATGTATTTGCCGATTCTCGGCAACACGCGCGACACGCTGCAGGTCGGCTTCAACAGCGATGCGCAGTATCAGCTGCTGCATTCGATGCCGGGTTCGAGCACCAATTCGGCGCGGATCGACAATCTTTGGCGCCCGAACGCGGCCACCTATTGCCTCTTCCCGGGCATGTCCGATTTCTGGGCGTTTCCCACCCGCTATGATGCCGACGTCAATCCGCCCGACAACCTGTATTACTTCGTCTACATTGGCGAGCAGAACTTCAACGACAACATCGGCTCCGAGTGGGGCACCGGCCCGTGGAAGGGCTACAATCGCATGCTCGACGTCGACGGTGATCCCGCGCATGCGTCTGCAACCGAAATGGAAGTGCTGCGCGAAAAGGATTTGCGCAACACGACCATGACGATGCCGAACGGCACGTTGGCCATGGATCTGCTGCGCTGGTCGTATCTCGACAAGAAGCCGGTGCGCGCGCAGGGCGGCTTTGTGCCGGTCTGCCTGACAACCTGCCCGGACACCGGCTTCGTCGGCGGCTCGCGCGGCACATCCACGCAGAACGCCTTCAAAAACAAGATCACCTTTGATGTCGTCTACGTCATGCGCCCGGACATCATCGAGTTGATCAACATCAGCGCCGCGCCGATCAGTCTGCGCAACTGGCGCGTGGTCATCAACACCGGCTCGTACGCTGACCAAGTCGGGTTGATTGATCGCGCCCCGCAGTACAATATGCAGACCCATCAGTTGTATGACAATCCCAATCCCAGCATTCCGCCCAACGGCTATTTTTACCTGACCAATCACCGCGGCATTTTCGACATGGAGTATGGCGGCAAGCGCAGCGGCGAGTGGGGCGACACGCCGGATGAGCAGTACGCCTGCGCCGAGCTGCCAGACGTCACCTGGGGCGTGCGCTACAAAATCACGCGGGTGCGCGACAACGAGGTGCGCGTGGAGGGGGCGCGCTGGCGGCCCGATCAGATGAAATATGAAATGATCGAATTTCACGGCAAGCGCCTGTGGAACGATCGCAACGGGCTGACCGGCACCCGCAAGTCGTGCCGTTCGAGCAGTCGCGACACGTTGCGGATGCAGGACTACATCTCGTTGGACTATGATGGGGTGCAGGTGGGTGACGATGCGATCATCGTCGGCATGCCGCGCGAAGGCGGCTTCCTCTCGATGACCTTGAAGGACGAGTATGGTCAAGTGGCGGCGCGCACCACCGAGTATGGCTCGACCGATCCGCGCGAGATCAATTACTCAACCGAGAAACTCGACCCGACCCACTATAACTGGGTCAAGTCGCGCCGCGCCACCTTCGGCGGCAATCCGCGCCTGGCCCAGAATCACTCGCTGCCGACCGGCTCCGTGGTGCCGGCCTATGTCAAGAACAACCAGTACGTCTCGGTCGGTGAAATCCAGCGGGTGCGCAAAGCGGAGGACTGGCAGAACATCGGCACGCGCGGCCGCGGCGCACCCAGCACCGCCACGCTCAAGGCGCTCGGCAATTTCTTCACCGTCGCCGGCGTGCGCCTGGACCCGGAGGAAGCGGGCGCCCACCTGCAGGGCTGGAAACCGGCCTTTGGCCGCGTGCGCGCGGTCGGCAACAGCGGCCTCATCACCGACACGACCGCGTGGGCACCGGGCTTGTGGGAGCAGCAAACCTTACGGCTGCTGTCGGGCGAACTCAAGGGCGAGAGTTTCGCGATCGCGCGCAGCACCCAGAACGGCATCACCGTGACCGGCTATTCCACGCCGGGCGGCCAGCCATTGCGCGCCAATCCCGGCGATCAGTTCAGCGTCGGCCCGGGCTACGCCACGCCGAGTTACTACACGCGCAACAACGGCGATGCCGGCGTGTGGGAATGGCGCAACAAGGGGCTTGAACGCAACCGCTACGGCCTGTATCTGTATGGCTTGTGCGATTCGATCGACACCACCGAGTTTCTGGAGGAAAACCACAATGCCGTCCTGGAGGTCGCCGTGTGGAATTTTGAGACGCAGGCCTACGACCAACTGCCGCTGCCGGGCGAACACCGCAGCGGCCGCGAAGTCGACGCGTATGAAATCGTTAGCGGCGGCGCCCAACACCAGTATGAGAAGAATGACGGGGTCTACGTCGGCCAGCTCCATCCGCAGCACATTTCACCCAGCGGCGGCGTGCGCCTGCGCCTGGTGGCGCGCGGCTTGGATGCCAAGCTGTGTTCCGGCACGGCGTGGTTCGACTATGCCTATCTCGCGCCCAGCGCGGTGTTCGGCAAGATCAACGTGAACACGGCGCCCGAACGCGTGCTCAGCGCGCTCAATGGCGTGACGCCCGAACTTGCCCACGCCATCGCCCAAGGCATCGACGCCACCGGCCGCGCCCAACTCAAGCCGTACCGCATGCTCACCGATGTACTCAACGTGCGCGGCATGACGCCCGACATCTTCACGCGGATGTGCAATCTGGCAACCACGCGCAGCGACCAGTTTCGGGTCATGATTATGGCGCAGGCCATCGTAGACGTGAACCGCGACGGCACGTATCAGCCCGACCAGGATCAAATTGGCGCGACGGTCGGGCGCGACGTGATTGTGGATCGCAGCGAGCTGGCCGACGACGATCCGAACACGACCATGTTCCACACCCAATTAGCCCAGTAAGTAGAATTCTTACGCACCGCAGGCGCTTTGGAGTGCGGCAGCCATGCTGCCGGGCAAAGTGGCCATCATGGTACGCCGAGCATGGCTCGACTATGCAAAACGGGAGCGACCTCTGCGTCGCGATTCTGCCGCAGCCGCTGCATTCGCCGCACAGGGGCCGCTCCCATTCTTTGCATGCAGAGACCCCCACGATCCCGCCGCTGACGGGATCGTGGGTGAATAAGATTGAGTAAAATGACGCACCGGCGTCCCTTTCCCAATCTCTGCTTCCACCGAGGCAAGCTCGGTGGGGAGCAACAATACATACCAACCGCCGGATCTGGGCATTGAACCTACTTGACATTGCAATTACCTTATGCTACAACAGTTGCACTGTGGTTGGCCAAACCCACTTGGCTGATAATAAGTGAGAAAAGTCAGTTGATCGGAATGTTGATTGCGCATTACAAAAACTTTAGGTTACTGCGGTACTGCGGTATTGTTGCTGCTCTCTTACTAGTGTTGCCGTGCCGCGCCGCTTCAACCTCAGAAACAAACTCTGTCAGCGCGACCGCCCCCACCGCTTCTCCACCGCATACTGAATACCGTATACCGAATACAGAGCCTTCGCTCCTCCCCCAGCCCGTTCCCCTGTCATCCGTGCAGTCGCTGCTCGATCTTGCGCGCCACTCGGCCTGCCGCGACGCCGCGCGTGCGATTGAGGGCGGTAGCATCAGCGCCGCCCTGGCTGCGCTCGACGCGCTGACTGCGGGCGCATTTTACTGGCGCGGCATGGTGACCAACGGCTATCAGCAGGGCTTTTTCGTTCATGCGCTGCGTGGCTACTGCCTTGAGAGAATGGGCGACATTGTCAAAGCCTATCGCAGCTATCAGAACAGTCGCGCATATTTCGATGACGCAGCCGTGGCGGTGCAGTGCCCGGAGCCGCGCTTGGAAGTGTTTCTCGGCCTCGGGCGCACATGCCTTGTGGCTGGACGCTACACCGACGCATTCAACTGGCTCGATCTGGTGCGGCTGGAAGCGTCGGCCGAACCGCGCATTGCGGCGGCGGCCGACCGCGCACTGATCTGCCGCGCCGTCGAGATCGGCGACTATCACGATGCGATCACGAACTACTGGGATTTGCAGCATCTGTTACTTGAAACTGGAAACTTGAAACTGGCGGCAGACGCTGCATCAACATCCAACATTCAACATTCAACACTGAGCATTGAAGGTGAAGAGGCGGATCAAGAATCCATATTCGTTCGCCCCGAACGAATTTTATCCAGGGAAGAACACAAGGAGCTCGCTCAACTCTACTTCTGGACGCATCAAGACCGCCCCGGCTTTAAAACCGTGCTCGATGGCATCACCCTTCTCGGCATTGACAATGATCTAGGCGTAAGAGACCCCATGGTCGACTGCTTCCTGAACAACATCATGCGCGCGGACGACACCGAGATTCACCGCTTTTACGACCTGCTTGGTTACGCCCTAAGCCATGCGCGCGCAGAAAAGGGTGATGAAATATACATCGGATTTTTATGCAATGCGCGAACCGTGATGGCAGAAATGTGCCCTTTTCTTGCAGCGGAAGATGATATTGAAATATTGCGCCATCGCATTGATACCGTAAGACAATTACTAAAGCGTACCATGATTGTATCCGCAGCCAAAAGACAAAGAGCAACTGCACAGAATGCTGACCGCCTCGGCCGCAATGGCGTTTATGCGCATGTTTTCCGTATGCATGCCAGCAATACCTATTGTGAAGATACACTAATGCAGGCGGATTTGCGTGCGAAACAATATGCTTGGCGTCGAGCGCTAAATGTTTATAGCAATGCTATTGTTTGCTCAAAGGAAGAATCCTATGACGGTACAACAACGCGTCATGCTGCCGAGCTTGGCATTGCTTTATCATGTCTGGAAGTACAACCTCGTTGTTTTTCTAATTGCACTGCGACAATGTATGATGGCTCGACCCGTTCAGCACTGGCATGTCTTAGGATTTGTATGCAACTTGGTGAAACGGTAATGCCATCCTACGCATCATGCGCGGATATGTGCCTTGATCAGTTGCCAAGCGCTAATGCAACAGTGCTCCAGCACTTGCGATACAAAGCCCAGCAAGAAAGGCAAGCCATGAATGTTGAGCGTGTAGTCACGCTTTGCGGAGAATACGAGCAACGCGCAGGTGCTGTGCCTGCGGATATGGCAGTAGAATGGTTCGCCATGCTATGCGCTCGCGGCTCAGTGTCTGATGCCTTTTCTGTTTTGTTACGCACACTTGTTAATACAGAGCTGCGTGACTACTCAGGTAGCGGCAAGTTAACCGAATTGTGTGACAATCAATGGAGTTGGGCGACCGACGATGATTTGGAGCAGTATGCTCGTGTTCGGGAACTCGTGGCTCTTCCTGAGTTGATTCAGTTCGCCTATATTATGCCAGTCACTGTTGCGGTGCGCTTGAATTTGATGAAGACATGGCGTGATACATTCTATGTGCGTGAAGTAAATATACGTCGCGCAATGAAAGCCGGTCAATATGTCCATGCTCTGACGTTGTTCACAAATACGCCTTTGGAGAAATGCCAAGCTGGCCAAATGTCCAGCTTCGCTATCATTAGTGCGGCTGTGGGTGACACAAATGCGGCATGCGCCGCTATGCTTGCCGCTATGAAAATGCGCGCAGCCGTTGCATATGGAGCCAGAGTGCCACTTGCACTGCCGTGTGCCGAGATGGAGTTTGTTGAAGAATTGATTGATAGCGTGGCAAACCACAATATTGTTTCCGACTATTTCGCCGCCGCGACAAGTTACGTGGGGTCCACCAATCAACATTTGTTGCGCACGGGGAACAGACCACGCGCAGAAGTTCAGATAGACAGTTCATCCCTATCAGGTGAATCACAATGATCGTTGAAACAACTACGAAGTGTTATGCGATACGGTATCGTTGGTTCAGAATGGCGGCACTTGCTTGTGTCGCTTGCGCCCTGTGCTCGTGTGATGCGCATAAGCCATTGAAGGGCAGAGAAGATCAAATCTCTGCACCGGCACAGAGCAATTTGACAAATCGTGTGGCCACAAAGCTCACCAGCATGTCTCAAAAGGAAGGCGAGACAATAACTGGCGCAGTGGTGTGCATAGACGAAGTGGAACGCCGCGAGGGAAATTTGCAGGCTGCATTGCAGGCGGTACACCAGCAACAATCAAACAACACAAAAAGTGTGTTGGGCGTTCTTGCTCGCAGAACATCGCTGCTGGAATGGACCGATGCGGATTGGCAATCATTGATTGAAGTACTCGCCAACGCGAACAGTGAAGAGAAAGCTGCATTTTTAGAATACATGTGCGCATTGTTCCCGAAGTTGGGAGCCCTGCCTCGAGCAAAGGTTCTTCCTGTTATTAGTAATCTTGTGGTACTTGGCCATGTTTCCACGGATGCATTGTTTGGAAACCGCGTTCTGCAAGAAGCAGCTGATCTCTACAATGCTTGCGACTGGTGGCCTGAAGCACGTGGCATATATCTTGAGACAATCTGTGCGATGGGAAATGGACATGCATTTGAGAGATGGCGATACCTTTATTTCCAGAGTAGCGTCTTGGATACATATGCAGCTGAAAACAACTATGAAATGGCCGAGCAGTATTATCAAAAGGCATTGCAGTCACTGCCTGATCTAACGCCAGACGAGAAGTGCGATCTCACTCATGCCGCCACACGTATGTACTTCACGGAGCACACTTCACCGGTATTACGCATAAAAGCGCTTGAGCGGTACGAAGCTATGGTCAACGATCCCACCATATCTCCGAAACAACGGAAGAACATTGAGGAGGAGTACAGATTGGTCAAGGAGGCGCTGGCACGCCAGAGCACTGAGAGTGTAGGACAATGAAGAATAGCTCCCAACAACGGAGGTGCAGTATGTGAGGGGCAGAGGAGGGTCAGAAATTGACTAATGACGTTGCCGTACGAACAGATTAAGGAATGATGGTGTAGGGCACGACCATTATGCATGCTAGACGCGGGCGCGTGGTACCACGTGGTGAACCGCGGTAGTAACCGGCAGCGGATTCTTGTGGACGCGCGTGACTATGAACACTTTCTGGTGAAGACATGGGCGGCGACAGAGACGCCACTGAAGGAACGGCGCCGGTATCTGCGGCAGTACCGGTGGAGCAGCTATCCGGCCTATCTTGTTGTGAGCGGAGGACTCGCGGCGCTGGTGTGCGACGCAATCAAGGCAAACTTCAGCGGGAAAGGCAACTGGCGGCGTGCATACGCGCGGTTTGTAGAAGAAGGGCTTCTGGACAACGTGGAGAATCCGTTTGAACAAGTGCGTGGACAGGCGGTGCTGGGCGCCGTGACGTTGATGGCGAAGAGCCGGCGCACACTTTGGGAATATGGCGTGAAAGACACGGTGGCGCAAGGCAGCGCACGGCGCGTGCAATCATGATGTGATGCAGACCACCACTGCGTTTGGCACAGGCGTCATGTCGTCTCATTTATAAATTGTCGCGCCACGCGACAGTTTACTTTTGACAATGGTGCCTGTTCCTGCTATACTTTGCGCAGCAAAGAATCGAGTTTGAATACACTGCCTTTCACCCAGCACTAGGAGTATGCCATGCATGCAATGACCAAGAAAGCCCTTGACGAAGCATTTGCCGGCGAATCCATGGCCCACATGAAATATCTGGCCTTCAGCGAAATTGCCGCCAAAGAGGGCAAGCCGCAGTTGGCACGCCTGTTCAAGGCGATCGCCTATGCCGAGCAAGTCCACGCCACCAATCACGCCCGCCATCTTGGCTATATCAAGACCAGCACCGACAATCTGCAGGCCGGCATTGACGGCGAAACATTCGAGATCAGCGAGATGTATCCGGTTTACAAGAACACGGCCGTGTTTCAGGGCGAGAAAGGCGCGGAAACATCCACCCACTATGCGCTCGAAGCCGAGAAGATCCATGCCGTGATGTATGCCGACGCCAAGAAGGTGGTCGCGCAGGGCAAGGACATTCAGATCGGCGACGTATACATTTGCGGAGTGTGTGGCCACACCAGCATAGGCGTGCCGCCGGATACGTGTCCGATCTGCAAAGCTAAAAAAGAGAAGTTCGTGATCTTCAAATAAACCCGTGAGGAAAAAGCCCGGCACCACCGGGCTTTTTTATCTGGTAGACCAGCAAGGAGCTTTATGCGTCTGATGGCAATCATCATGATTTTTGTGGCGACCTCGGTGGCGTGGGTAATTCTGGCCTCGAGTGTCATGTGGCGCAGTGAGAATCTGGACAGTTCATTGCGCCAGCGCGTCGAGCGCCTGTGGGGCACGGCGCAGCGGCAAGTCGCGCCGCGCGCGTATGCCAGCGAACTGCAACAGACCAAGACGACCCGGGTTGATGACAAGGGCAAGCCCAGCACCACGCTGCAAGAGCACATCATCCAGCGACCCGTGCCGTTCTCCGCCAGTGACGTGGCCGTGGCGCTGAAACTGGATTACCGGCGCAAAGGCTTGCTGTGGTATTCCACCTATCGGGTGCAATTTGACGGCACGTATCAACTGCAACCGGATGTGTGTGGCACCAATGCCGTCATGTTTGTCTTTACGTTTCCGGCGGATGGCGCCGTGTATGACGCCTTTGCCTTGTATGTCGGCACGACCCTGGTGGAAAACGTTGCGATTGCCAATGGCGCGATCGCGTGCCCGGTGGCGCTGAACACGCCCGCCGGCACGGCGGTGCGCGTCGTGTACGCCTCGCAGGGCATGACTGAATGGTGGTACGATTTCGGCGAGGGCGTCAAGCAAGTCCGCGATTTCAAGCTGACCATGCAGACCGATTTCGCCGCCGTGGATTTCCCCGAGAACAGCATTGCGCCCACCAGCAAAGCGCCCACCGCCGCCGGCTGGCTGCTGACTTGGCAGTACCAGAATCTGCTGACCGGCGTGCGCATCGGCATGCGCTTGCCGGAGCGGCTCAATCCCGGGCCGTGGGTCGGCCGCGTCACGCTGGCCGCGCCAGTGGCGCTGTTCTTTTTCCTGTTTCTCACGCTGATCTTCACCACTTTGCGCAAGATCCGCCTGCATCCGATGCACTATCTGTTTTTGAGCGCGTCGTTTTTTGTGTTTCATTTGCTGCTGGCCTATCTGGTGGATCATGTTTCGGTCCACACCGCGATGGCGATCAGCTCGGCGGTTTCGCTGTTCCTGGTGATTTCCTACATGCGGATTGTGGCGGGTGCGCGCTTTGCGCTGCTCGAGATCGGGCTGGCCCAGGTTGTGTATCTTGTGCTGTTTTCGTATTCGTTTTTCCTGCGTGGCTACACCGGCCTGGTCATCACGGTGATGGCCGTGGCAACTCTGGCGCTGGTCATGCAATTAACCGCTCGATTGGATTGGTATGCTGTATTTCGTGGCAACCCCGATCGGCAATCTTGAGGACATCTCGGCGCGCGCCCTGCGGGTGCTGCGCGAGGTCAATGCCATTGGCGCCGAAGACACGCGCCATACGCTCAAGCTGCTGACCCATTTTGCAATTCGCACGCCGCTCTTCAGCTTTCATCAGCATAACGAGCGGCAGCGCACGGAAGAAATCGTGCGGCGCCTGGGCGCGGGCGAACAACTGGCGATCGTGTCTGACGCGGGCATGCCGTTGATTTCCGATGCCGGCCAGATGCTGGCCGCGCGCCTGCATGCCGAACAATTGCCCTACACCTGCATTCCCGGGCCGTCCGCGGTGGAAACCGCGTTGGTGCTGAGCGGCTTCGCCACAGACCACTATCAATTCCTCGGTTTTGTCCCACGCGAAAACAAACTGCGCGCCGCGCTGTTTGCGCAGCTCGCTGGCGCGGGCCAGACCAGTGTGCTATTCGAAAGTCCGCAGCGGGTATGCGCGTTTTTGCACGAGGCGGTCACGCACCTGCCGCAGCGCCAGTTCGCGGTCGTGCGGGAGATCAGCAAACTGCATGAAGAAGCGCGGCGCGGCACGCCGGCGGAATTGCTGGCGCAGTTCACGGCGCAAGAGCCGCGCGGCGAATGCGTGCTGGTGTGCATGGCCGCGCCGGTGACGGATGCGGCGAACGACGGTGCGCGCATCGCCGACCCGGTGGCTGCCGTGCGCACAGTCGAGCGGCTCGGTAACGTCAGTCGCACCACCGCCGTGAAAATCGTCGCCGCGCTGACCGGCGTGGCGCGCAATCAATTGTACGCGGAGACCCTGCCCGATGACTGAAACTGGGATTGTGAAAAGTGTTGCGCAGGGCGTGGCCGTCGTGCAACTCAAACGCTCGCAAAGCTGCCGCACCTGCGGCATGTGCAGTTGTGGTGGCACACCGGATGAAATGGAATTGCGCGCGAGCGCGCCGGCGACGGTTCAGGTGGGGGATCAGGTGACCGTCGAACTTGACGAGCGCATGCGCACGAATGCGCAACTATGGCTGCTGGCGGTGCCGCTGGCGTCCTTTCTGGCGGGGGCGCTGATCGCGCGCCTGGCATTGCACACGCGCGAGCTGGTGGCGCTGGGCATCGGGATGGGCGCGCTGGCGGCCGCGTTTGGCGGCGCCTGGCTGGCGGACCGGCGTCTGGGCTGGAGCAAACAACCGGTCGCGCGCATCCGCGACACGCAGCCGGGCGAGCAGCAATAAATCTGGTTTCCTTGTTGTGCATTTCCAGCTCCCCACCGAGCTTGCCTCGGTGGAAGCAGAGGTTGAAAAAGAGAGCGGCGTGTTTTTACTAAATCTCATTCACCCACGACGCAAGGTCGTGGGGGTCTATGCATGCAAAGAATGTGGGAGCCGCCTCCGTGCGGCGAATGCAGCGGCTGCGGCAGAATCGCGACACGGAGGTTGCTCCCACTTTACAGCAACAAGCCGGCAGACGCGGCAAGCAAGAAAAGTGGGAAAAGGGCCGGCACTCACGCGTTCGTCGTGTTTACCGGGGTTGTCTGTGCTGCGGCATTGGCAGCCGGATCTGGGAGCCATCTCAATTATGCGACGTGAATTGTGCCGGGTGCCTTGAAACCATGCGCCGCATTCAGCGCTCTGCGTCGCGCAGCCAGACGCGCATGCTACCGGGTGCGCGATTGTCCCAAACACAATAAGGCACGGCCGTGATGGTGACTGGCGTCGGCTTGGGTGGTGTCGCGCGGTACAGGTCGGCGCCGGTAGGCGGCGCAGCCAGGGCGCGGCCCGTGATGGCACACACGCCGCCGAGCAGTTTCGGCTTGTAGGTCACGGTCAGTGGCGCACGGCGGGCCAGCGTAACTTGTTCGAGCACAACGTTGGGGTTGTCCACGCTTTCGAGACAGTAGACCAGCGGGCCGCGCTGCAACGCAACGCGCCCGGCCAACTGGCGCGCGGCCGGGTGCGCATAGACGCGCCGCACCGGCATGGCCAACTCGAGGTCAATGGTGTCGCCACGGCGCCATTCGCGGGTCAAGGCGATGTAGCCGCGCCGGGTGCGCAGATCGCGGGTCAGTTGGACATCCGCGCCACAGACGCGCACGGTCGCGTCATCACACCACGCGGGCATGCGCAAGAAGACGGTGAAGCGGGTCGGCCGTGCGGGCTGCACCGCGAGATGAATTGCGCCATCCCACGGATATTTTGTGCGTTGGGCGATAGTGACCGGTGTCTTCTTGACGACCAGCGTAGCGCTGCTCTGCGCGTACAGATGGACATACACGCCGGCCGGACTGACGCCATAGACATAGTCACCAATGCTGGCCAGCAAGCGCGCGACATTGGGCGGGCAGCAGGCGCAACCAAACCAGCCCTTGCGGTGCGACGTCAGGCCGTCCCAAGTTTCCTTGCTGTCACGCTGGCGCGCCGGGCGGGGGTCATGCGCGGCCAGCGGATTACTGTAGAAGAACAAGGTGCCATCGAGTGACACGCCGCTGAGCGCGCCATTGTACAAGGCGCGTTCGAGGATGTCGGCGTATTTGCTCTCGCCGGTCATGCTCAGCATGCGTTGATTAAAAAAGACGCTGGCGATCGCCGCGCACGTTTCGGCATAAGCGTGCTCGTCCGGCAGATCATAGTCGTAAGTGAAGCCCTCGTTATAGCCGCAGGTGCCGACGCCGCCGGTCACCAGCATGCGTTTGGTGTACATGCTGCGCCACAGGCGCTCGCAGGCCGCGCGCATTGACGCGTCGTTGGTCTCCATGGCGACATCCGCCATCGCCGTCAGCATATAGAGGCAGCGCACGGCATGGCCGACCGCATCCTGCTGTTCGCGCACGGGCAGATGGGCCTGCAAATAGTCATAGGATTTGAAATGCCATTTTTTTGGATCATCGCCGCGCTCTTTCGCTTCTTTATCGTAATAGTGCGGCGCGCGGCCGCGCTCGTCCAAAAAGTATTGTGCCAGTTCCAGGTGGGATTTCTTGCCGGTGGCGCGGTATAATTTGACCAGGGCCAGCTCTATCTCCTGATGCCCGCAATAGCCGCGCTTCTGTCCGGGCTTGCGCCCGAATGTTTTTGCCAATAAATCGGCATAGCGATCCATGGCATCCATGAAGGCGCGCTCGCCGGTGGCCTGATAATACGCGACGGCCGCCTCGATCAGATGGCCGGCGCAGTACAGCTCGTGATTGTCGCGCAAATTCTTGAAACGCAGCTCCGGTTCGGCAAAGGCATAATAGGAATTCAAGTAGCCATCCGGCTGTTGCGCTTTGACAATTCCGCGGACGGCCTCGTCCAGCATGCGGCGCACGCGCCGGTCGGGCGTCGTCGCCACGAGATCCGCGGCCGCCTCGAGCAGTTTGGCGACATCCGAGTCCCAGAATTTGTGGCGGGCGGTCTTGTCCTTGCGCCGCCAGGCGGGGTCGAACGCTTTGAGCCGGTTGGTGCGCCGGCAGTGCTGGAATTCGAGCGGAATCGTAACGCGCTGATTGATGGCCATGCGCGGCGCCCAAAACACGTCGGTGAGGCGCACGTTGGAAAAGGGGACGGGAGTCAAGGTTCGCATGCGGTTGTGGGGTGGTGAGTGGATTAGTGGAGCAAGCCGGTTTCTTTACCGACCGTGATGAAAATGGCCAGGGCGGTGTCCAGGTCGGCCTGTGACACGGCCTCGGAAATTTGACAACGAATGCGGGCCGCGCCCTCGGGTACCACCGGAAAACCGAAGCCCGTGACAAACACGCCGTGCTGCAGCAGCAGATTGCTGATGCGAATGGCCGTCGCGGTTGCGCCGACGATAATCGGGATGATGGCGCTCTCGCCCGGCAACGGGCGGAAACCCGCCTTGGTCAGGCGTTCGCGGAAATAGCGGGTCTTCGCGTGCAGGCGTGTGACGCGCTCGGGCTCGCGCTCGAGCACGCGCACGGCTTCGAGAGCCGAGGCCGCGACCGTCGGCGGCAACGCATTGGAGAACAGTTGTGGCCGGGCTTTCTGCACGCACCACTCGATGATCTCCTTGCGCGCCGCGACAAAACCACCGGCGGCCCCGCCGAGCGCCTTGCCGAGCGTGCTGGTGATAATGTCCACCTCGCCCAGCATGTTGAAATGCTCGCTGGTGCCGCGGCCGGTGGCGCCCAGCACGCCGGTGGCATGACTGTCGTCCACCATAACCAGCGCCTCATACTTGCGTGCAAGGGCGACAATCTCGGGCAATTTGCAGACATCGCCTTCCATGCTGAATACGCCATCGGTGATGATGAGGCGCAGCGCCGCATCCTGATGTTCTTGCAGGCGCGCCTCGAGATCGGCCATGTCGCCGTGCTTGTAGACGCATTTGCGCGCAGTCTTGGCGATCAAGCGACAACCATCAATGATGCTGGCATGATTCAAGGCGTCCGAGATGACCGCGCCGTTGTCGCCGACGACGGTGGGGATCACGCCTTCATTGGCGTTCCAGCATGAGACAAAGGTCAGGGCCGCGTCCAAGTGCAGAAATGTTGCCAAGGCCTGCTCGAGCTCGCGATGGATCGCGAACGTGCCGCAGATGAAGCGCACCGAGGCCGTGCCGGCGCCATACTGCTGCAAGGCGCGCTGCCCGGCCGCAATCACCGCGGGATGATTTGCCAAGCCGAGGTAGTTGTTGGACGAGAGCACCAGCACCCGCCCGTGGCCTTCCATGGCGACGTGTGCATCCATCGGGCTGGTGAGATAGCGTAGTTCCTTGTACGTGCCGGCAGCGCGCAACGCGCTGAGCTGCTGCGCAAGCTGCGAGAAATAAAGGGCGCGGGTCATGATGTGCGCGGGCTCATGGGCCAAAGGGATTACAAGTTGCATTCATTTTCGCAGCTATTGTAGCGTAACGGGCCGGTGGCGTCAAGACATGCCGCATGCCCAGATCCGGCGATGCCACTGAATGTGCCCATCCCGCAGTAACACGTGCTGCTCGTAGCCGCCGCACGGCCTGCGGCGTATGCTGGCACAGGGGCACGCGGAACGCCGTTCCTGCTTCTTTCTTCTTGTGATCCTCTTCATAAAATGCGCATGGCCCCGTTCGCGCCGGCCATTTACAGAAAACAGCAAATCTGCTATACTATCTCCTATGAAAGCAACAAGGCGTCAGCGTGCTGTCACATCACCGCAATGTTTCTGATAGCGCGGGATAGTTTTGTGTTTACAGTGATCATCGGCATGCTCGCGGGGGTGTATATTGCCTGCGCCCTGACCCTGTCCTTATATGCGGTGAACTGCTATCTGATGATGTACTTTTTCCGCCGGTGCTGTGTGCGCGAGACGCGGGAGACCACGGCATTTCTCCCGCAGTTTTGGGCGACGCACACCGACGCCGCCCTGCCCATTGTCACGACCCAATTACCGATCTACAATGAGCATAACGTCATCACCCGCTTGCTCGACGCCGTCGTGGCGATGGCCTACCCGCGCGCCAAACATGAAATTCAAGTGCTGGATGATTCCACCGATGACACTAGTGCGCTGGTCGCCACGCTGGTGACCGAGTACCGCACGCGCGGCGTCTGGATCGAACATATCCGGCGCGGCTCGCGCCAGGGCTTCAAGGCCGGCGCGTTGCGCCACGGCATGGCGCAGTGCGCCGGTGAATTCATTGCCATTTTCGACGCCGATTTCGTGCCGCCCGCGCAGTTTCTGCGGGACACCGTGCCGTTCTTGATGGCCACGCCCGACTATGCCGCCGTCCAAACGCGCTGGAGCCATTTGAACACCAGCCAAAATATGTTGACCCGCGCACAGGCGATCGGGCTCGACGCCCATTTTGCGATCGAGCAAAGCGCGCGCGCCTGGAATGGCTATTACATGAATTTCAACGGTACCGCCGGGATCTGGCGCAAAGCCGCCATCGAACACGCCGGAGGCTGGCACGACGACACGTTGACCGAAGACATGGACTTGTCGTATCGCGCGCAATTGGCCGGCTGGCGCATGAAATTTCTAATCGGGCTGGCCACTCCGAGTGAATTGCCGACCACGATCACGGCCTACAAATGCCAGCAGTTTCGTTGGACTAAGGGCTCGATGCAAACGGCCTTGAAACTGCTGCCAAGGGTGTTGCGCTCGCACGATAGCGTCATGAAAAAAGCCCAGGCAGTGTTGCATTTGACGCACCATATGATTGATCCGCTGATCCTGATCATGGCCGTGTTTGCCGTGCCGGCCCTGTTTTTTTTCACGCGCTACGTGCATAGCCCGTGGCTGTGGATTGCGTTGCTGGCATTGTTTGTGGTCAGCAGCACCGCGCCGGCCTCGCTGCACCTGTTTGCGCAACGCACCTTGTATCGCCAGTGGTGGAAGAAAATACCGCTGGTGCCGTGGGTCTCGTGCGTCTACAGCGGGTTGGCGATCAACAATACCAAGGCCGTGATTGAGGCCCTGCGCGGCGTCAAAAGTTCGTTTGTGCGGACGCCCAAGCATGGCGATGCCGCACGCACTGCCACGTGCAACTACAAAGTACCCAACACGTCGTATATCTGGCTCGAACTCGGTTTTGGCTTGTACTGCGCCGCCTGCTGTGCCTTGTGCGTCGCGTTGCACAACGGGTTATTGGCGTATTTTATTTTGTTGTACACCATTGGCTTCTTGTATGTCGGCGGCGTGTCCGTGCTCGATCATTGGCGCCAACGCAGTTGGCAACCGGAGACGCTTGTTTAGCCTGCCCGCCTGAGTGCCGCGCCGCGCGCGTGGCGCCGGCCGATACGTATGCCGCACCCATCACCACAGACACCAGCGCGCGCCGCCTCGGGCATTTGGCCGATGCTGCGCTTGCTGCGCCCGCATTGGGCCGCCGTTGTGTTCGGCGTGTGCGGCCTGCTGGGCGTGGATATCCTGCAGGTGATGGTGCCGCGCATCATGCAGTACGTGATTGACGCGCTCGGGCGCGGGGCCGCCACCAGCCGCTTGCTGATGCTGGCCGGCGCAGGCATTGCCGGCGTCGCGCTGGGCATGGGTGTCTGTCGTTTCATCTGGCGCTATTTTCTGATTGGCGCCAGCCACCGGGTCGAGCGTGATCTGCGCGCGCGCTTTTACCAGCATCTGCAAACGCTCTCCGTCGCGTATTTCGACCATCACAAAGTCGGCGACCTGATGGCGCATGCCACCAACGACACGCATGCCGTGCGGCGCGCACTCGGATTTGCGACGCTGGCGGCGATTGACGCCGTCGTCATGGCCGCGATGGTCCTGGTCATGATGTTGAGCATGAGTCCGCGCCTGACGCTGATCACCCTGACACCCCTGCCGTTGCTGGCGTTCATCATTGCGAAATTCGGCGCGATCATTCATGCGCGCTACGACCGGGTGCAGGCCTCGTTCTCGCGCATGAGCGAGCGCGCCACCGAGACATTCAGCGGCGTGCGCGTGGTCAAAGCGTATGGCGCCGACGCCGTTGAGTACGACTGTTTTCACGACAGCTCGCAGACGTATGTGCGCGAAAACCTGGACTTGGTGCGGGTCTGGGCTTGGTTTGATCCGCTGATCTCCGCGCTGGCCACCAGCAGCATCGCGCTGCTGATCTACTTTGGCGGGCGTGGCGTAATCCGTGCCGAGATCACCCTCGGCCAGTTCGTCGCCTTCGCCAGCTACTTGGGTATGTTTGCCTGGCCGATGATCGCGGTCGGCATTGTCGTCAACATGATGCAGCGCGGCGCAGCCAGCATGCAACGCCTGCTCACCATTCTGCAAACGGCGCCCGCGATCATCAGCGGCGCGCAGGAAGCCGCCGTGCAACCGCAGCTCGAGTGTCGCGCGCTCACCTTCCGCTACGCCGGCGTGGCGACTGATGTCCTGCATGACATTTCGTTCGCGCTGTCGCCCGGCCAGGTGTTGGGCATTGTCGGCCGCACTGGGGCGGGCAAGACCACCCTGATCGAGCTGCTGATGCGCCTGTACGAACCGCCGCCGGCCACCATCTACATTGAGGGGCATGATCTGCGCGCGCTGCAGCTCGAGCGCGTGCGCGGCTTGTTCGGCTATGTCGCCCAGGAGCCGTTTCTTTTTTCGATGAGCGTGGCAGACAACATTCGCTTTGGGCGCCCGGACTTGTCGCGCGCCGCAGTGATGGAACTCGCGACCGCTGTGCGCCTGCACGACGAAATCGTAGCATTTCCGCAGGGCTACGACACGCTGGTCGGTGAACGCGGCATTACCTTGTCCGGCGGCCAGAAACAACGGATCGCGATTGCGCGCGCCTTGGCGCTGCGGCCGGCCGTGCTGGTCCTCGACGATGCGCTTTCCAGTGTCGATGCCGAAACCGAGGCCGCCATCCTGGCCTATTTGCGCGCGCCGCTGCAACGCACGGCGATGATTGTCATTGCCCATCGGATCAGCGCGGTGCGCGATGCCGATATGATTCTGGTGCTGGACGGCGGCCGGATTGTCGACCGCGGCACGCACGCGGCGCTGCTGCAGCGCGAGGGTTTCTACAGTGAATTGTACCGCCTGCAAACGCTCGAAGCAATGTGGAGCACCGCCACCACCCCGAGCGCCTGATGCACCGCGACGATCATAGTGAAGACCAATTGGGCAAGGCCTACGATGCGCGCTTGGTGCGGCGCCTGTTGACCTACGTCCTGCCGCAGCGCCGCTTCCTGCTGCTGGCGTGCGTGTTCTTGTTTGCCGCGACCGGGCTCGAACTGCTGATGCCGTTCATGTTCAAGAGCGGCATTGACCATTTTCTGACACGGCCGCGCGCAACCCGCACGGCATCATCTGTTGCGCAGACCAACACCGAACCGGTGTATGTCTTCGCCACCAACCTCTATCGCGCCGACGTCGGCGTGCTGGTCTCAAATCGGTGGGAAGTGCCGCAAACAGAGCTCAGGCGGCTCACGCCGCGCGTGCTACTGGACCTGCGGGCCGAGGATCTGCACGGGCTGGGCTGGCTGGCCCTGGGCGTGCTGACCATCATTGTGCTGCGGGTGCTGGCCGAATACGGCCATGCGCGCGCGCTGCAAATCGTCGGCCAGCGCGCGATGCACGACTTGCGGATGGTGTTGTTTCGCCATCTGCAGACGTTGGCATTGCGCTTTTACGATCGCAATCCAGTCGGGCGCCTGGTCACGCGCGTGACCAATGACATTGATGCCATCAGCGAAGTGTTCACTGCGGTGCTGGTGCACCTGGTGCGTGATGTGTTGTATTTCGTCGGCGCGGCGACGATTCTGTTCGTGCTGAATGCACGTCTGGCGGCACTGAGCCTGGCGTTGTTGCCGCTGTTTGTCGTGGTGGCGATTGTCTTCCGCACCCAGGCCCGCAACGTCTACCGGCACATCCGCCGTCTGCTGTCGCAGTTGAACGCGACGCTGGCCGAAGACATATCCGGGGTGAAAATCATCCAGGCCTTTCTGCAGGAACGCCGCCGCCAACGCGAATTCGCCGAGAAAAACAGCGCCTATTTTCAGGCCAACATGCGCGAGCTGGTCGTTTTTGGCGTGTTTCGCCCGATGGTTGACACGCTGCGCAGTCTGGGCACGGCGCTGGTGCTGGTCTTCGGCGGGCTCAATGTCATCCACGGGAATTTCACCATCGGCGCGTTGGTCGCGTTTCTGCAGTATCTCTCGGAAATGTATCGGCCGATCATCGAAATCAGCCAGCAGTACACCGTCATGCAAAGCGCAATGGCGGCCGCGGAACGCATTTTCGGCATTCTCGATGAAGTGCCCGATGTGTGCGAACTGGCCGCGCCGACACTGCCGGTCACGCCGGCCGGCTTGGTCGAGTTTGACGCAGTCTCGTTCGCGTATGTGGAGGGGACGCCGGTGTTGAACAACGTCAACTTCAGCGTTGCGCCCGGCCGCAGCGTCGCAATTGTCGGCCCGACTGGCGCCGGCAAGAGCAGCATCATCAACCTGGTCTGCCGCTTCTACGATCCGCAGCAAGGGCAAATCCGTCTGGATGGCGTGGACGTGCGTGCCTGGCCGCTGGCGGCCCTGCGGCGGCACATTGCGATGGTGTTGCAGGACGCCTTCATCTTCAGCCGCGCGGTTTGCGATAATGTGCAGTTGGGCCGCGCCGACATCACCCGCGCCACGATCATCGCCGCTGCCGCCACCGTCCAGGCACGCGATTTTATCGAGCGCTTGCCCAACGGATTTGATGAACAAATGATGGAGCGCGGCGCCACCTTGTCGGCCGGGCAAAAGCAGCTGCTGTGTTTTGCGCGCGCCCTGGCGCACGATCCCAAAGTCCTGATCCTCGACGAGGCCACCAGCAATGTTGATCCAGCCACCGAGGCCCTAATTCAGGCCGCGATTGAGCGCCTGATTCACGGCCGCACCAGCATTATTGTGGCGCATCGCCTCAGCACGATCAAGAAAGTTGACGAAATTTTGGTGCTCGACGGCGGCCGGATTGTTGAGCGCGGCACGCACGCGGCGCTGTTCGCGCAGCGCGGCGTGTACTACAATCTATGTCTGTTACAGTTCGGCCAAAACGACACGCCCGGCACCGGCAGATAGCCCGGCAAATCGGACGGATCGGACGGATCGGCCACAGGAAAATCATGAGCAATAGTGGCTAACCAGAACGCGCCCGCCAGCACCGCGGGATTGCGCTCTTCCGTGACGAACGCGGCTATCGCTATCTACGGCGTGGCGCTTTCTTTCTCAAACCAGATTGTGCCGAGGTCCACATCCTCGTCGGGCTGCAACGTCAGATGCAGTTCGCGCGTCTTGCAGCCGGCGCAATTGAGATAGAGGTAACTTTCACCCGCCCAAGCCTGCGTCAGCGACTTTTTCAGATCGCTTCCAATATTGCTATGAAATGTTGGGGTAGACACCGGCGTCCGCGCGAGTTCATAGGATATCATGGAGATCGCTTCGTGCGTGTTGGAAAACGCCGTATCAAACGTGATCATGGAGTACGGCGCCAGCACCACGCAGACGGATGTGCCGGGCATAACCGGCACGCGTGGCTGGGTGATTTCAGCGTCATGTGCACTCAAGGTGTAGCATTGGTCAGGCAGAATGCTGGCAAAAACGAAATTGCCATCCACGTCGCACTGGGTTGAGAATTCGGCGTCAAGGGTAACGGCGCGGGCATATAAGGTAATACCACTGGCGGGCGCGCCGTTCGCGCGTTCCGCAACACCGCACAGTTCAGCATTGGCCGGGCCGAATACCGCCACCAGTTCGGTCGTGTGATTGTTCGCCATCTGCACATCCTTGAAACACAGCGACGCACAGCGTTCCGCGGACGCGACGACCGTATACGTGCCTTCCGCCCCGCCACACTCTTCATAATACACGCCATCCGCCGAACCGCGTGATGCAATGCGGCCACCCGTGAATGTTATCGCACCACCTTGCCGCCGTGTTTGCCGAATCGTCATTTCGAGTCTGGGCACTGGCGCGCCATTGGTGTAGGTGGCAGTAATTTTCAGCACCGGTGGCGTGGCGTGCGTGCGCACGACCAACGTGAGCTCACGGGTGTCGCCGGGCGCGAGCACAAGCTCGGCGTAGCCTTTGATCCAACTTTCATCGGCAACGACACGGGTGAACGTCCCTTGTGGTATGATGTTGCCGAGGCGAAATGCACCGTCGGCATCCGTGCTGGTGCGCGACGTATCACTATAGACCTCGCGTGCCGGCACGGGTGCGCCGCGTTCGTCGAGGACATGCCCAAACACCGTTGCACCCTTGCACAAATAAAGTACAAGTGGGTCAGCGTCCGGCGTCATGCACATGACCTGAACGAAGTTTGACGGATAATTTGCATGCGCGATGGTCAACCGCACCCGCGCTTCCGCCAGGTCGGCATAGCCAAACATGCCGTCGGCGTCGCTGCGCACGGTACGACTGGCGCTCATGCCAGAATACATCAAGAGTTCTATGTTCGCGCCGCTGACCGGCTCCCCAGTGGTTTTGTCTTTAAGGATGCCGCGCAGCGTCCAGGCCGGCGCCAGTGTGAAGGTCAGTACGCACGCGCGATCCGCGTACATCGCCAGGGAAAGGTTGGTTTCAACCAGCTTGTAGCCGTGCAGCGCGGCTTCCACGGTGCAGTCACATGGTGCGACATTTGAGAACACAAGGCTGTCTTCGCCATTGAGTATGGCTGTTTGTGACTGCGCGGGATACACGCCCAACGCATCGTGTACGTTCACGCGCACGCGGCCATGCAGCGACGCGGGCGTGGCCGCAACAAACCTGGTGTGCAATGTGGCGTAGGGCGACGGTGTGGTCAGTTGCACGGGCGCAACTGGCGCGGGCATGGCAGGTGCCGCCGCGCGCGACGCGGCGGTTGGCGCCGGTGCTGCCAGCGTTGCCACAGGCGCTGGTGCTGTCGGCGCCGCATGGTGGTTGTTATGCGCGAACACATGCACGAACCACCATGCCAGACCCAGAGCCACAACCATTAAAATAAAAAGCCGCAACGTTCTCATACTCGCGCCTATTATAGCATCTTATACAAAGCAGACATAACCAGATCAAGGGGGCTTGTTTCAGTTGTATAGTTGTCTCGCCTTTGGCTTTCTGTTATCATTTGTTCAGCAACACGATTGGTGTGAACACAAACCCATGCGGCAAACGGCTGCGCCCCAGCGGGGGTTATCGGCACTTGCGCTCGTTTCAGGTGACGACGATCATCTACGACGGCACGGTGTTCTTCTGCGAACGGTTTATGGACCGGCGCTCACGCACCGTGGACCAGATGGAGCAGGCAGCGCGGAGCGGGCGGCAGAATATCGCGGAAGCCAGCCGCGCCGCGGCCACGTCAAGCCAGACGGAACTACGGCTGACCAATGTCGCCCGCGCCAGTCTCGGCGAACTCCTGCTGGACTTCGAGGATTTCCTGCGCCAACACCACTTGCCGCAGTGGAGCAAAAATGACCCCGCGGCACAGCAGGTACGGGCACTGGGGCGGCAGCAGCAGCCAGCAGATCGGACGGATCCGACAGAGCGGACGGAGCGGGCAGATGTTTTTGGTTCTTATGCAGAATGGCTGAACAGCAATGATCCTGCCGTCGTGGCCAACACCATCATTTGCCTGATCCATCAGGCGAACTACCTGCTAGATCAGCAAATCGCCGGGCTTGAGCGCGAGTTCATCGCCGAGGGCGGCTATAGCGAGCAACTAGCCGCGGCACGCCTTGCCGAGCGCGGCAAGCACGATCAGGCGGACAAGCTCCCCACCTGCCCGCTATGCGGCAAGCTGATGGCCTTGCGCACCGCGCGCCAAGGCCAGTTTGCGGGTTCGCAGTTTTGGGGTTGCACGGGCTACCCGCAGTGCAAAGGCACGCGGACGCTGGATAGTTCGGGAAAATCAGACGGATCGGACGGATCGGACGGATCAGCCACAGGGAAATCATGAGCAGCAGCGGCGATACCGCGCATGCCTTTGTGTGCACGCCTGACAATCTACGCCTTCACACCTCAATTGCAGCCCGTGCAGGCGCTCCGCGCGACTAGAAGTCGGCCGAGCAGCCAGGCCAAGGGGCCGACTAGCCAGGCCGGTTCCGGCATTTGCGGCGGGAGATTGGCGGCGTAGCCGTCCATGCCGCGACTGAGCGTGAACGTGTTCGTCAGTTCGCGCGTGTACCAGAAAGGCATGTTCAGGTCGGTAAGGTCCAGTGGCAGGAAGGCCTCGTGGATTTGCGCGTTGACCTTGACATATTGCACGCGGAGGATGGCAAGGGCCGGCCGGCGGCTGATGTCCGGATCGTCGGTCAGCGGGCTGATGGGCAGACGCCAGCACCCCGCGTTGTCAGTCTGACCAGTGGCATCCGCCACGCCGTCATACATTGCCTGGCCGGTGGAGAGATAGCTCAAGGGCTGATTGGTCTTCTCGGACAGGAGCGGCAACGAGGTGATCTGCACGGTCACCGTGGACGGCTGCCCAGAGAACTCGCCTTTGCGCAGACCGTTGGAGAGGGCCGAGCTGGCGTCGGGCCAGCGCATATAGAACTGCGGGATGGTCTGCCACGGCACGCCGGCGGTACTGACGCATTCGTAGCCGATGGCGAAAGAATTACCGCCGGAATCGTGCGTGTCATATTCAACAACAACGGTATGCCAGCCCTGGGTGATGGTCTTGAAATTCCGGTAGGTGCCATGGCGGAAGATACGGCCGGGCTCGATGAAACTGGACGGGGTCTTGCTGGGGCGGAAGACATCGCTGCGCCCGCCGCCGCTATCCCAGGCCATCGTGGTGATGTTGTAGGACTGCACATCCGAGGTGCGCACAAGGTTTTCGCCATCCACATTGATCTTGACGTTGCCGAGCGAGGCGGAGGAGAAGGCGTAGCGGCCGGAGACGGGCGCGTAGAATTGGCCGTCGATATGCGCGGATTTGTTGATAATACTCCAGGTGTAAGGCGGGCCGGCCGGCGCGCCTTGGTACAAGGCCAGCGCGGCGAACTGCAGTGGCGCACCGTCGCGATCCAGCAGGCGGACCACGGCGCCCGTCGCCAGTTCAAACCAGTTCCAGAAGTGATTGCCGTCGTAATACGCCTTATAAGAGGTGGTGTGTGAGTTCCAGTAATGCGGCTGCGCGGTGGGATCCGCGTGGTAGCGGCCGCTGCCGCCGTTCTGCGCACCCAGCCGCTCGCGCACCAGCCGCTGGTATTTCATCTGGAACTGATAGTAGAAGCCCAGCACCGAGAATTGGCCCCAGCCGAACTTGCGGATCGCGGCGGTATCGCCGTAGCCCTCGATGCAGGGCATGATGCTGCGATTGCCGGGGTAAAACGCAGGCACCGTCCCGTTGTACTGCGGCACAATGTTGCAGATGCCCGGCGGCAGCGACTTCGCGGCGATGTCGCAATGATGGCGGCCGAAATGATGACCTAATTCGTGGATCAGAGATAACTCGATGACGCTGTTATTCGGGTCTTGCGTGGTGTACCAGGCGCTGGCGAACTCGCCGGCATGGGGCTGCCCCGCGGGTATGATGCAGGGAAAGCCCCACTCAGCGTCAAAGGAGTAGGCCTTGGCGCTCAGTCCGCCGGTCCACAGGTACGGGGAGTTGCCATAAACCATCTGGTTGGAGCCGACGGCGGAGACGTCCATGAGCGCGACGCGCGGCAGCGCGTAACGCCGCCCGCCAAAATAACGGTTCTCCGCAATGCTGAAATACTCGTTCATCTGTTGGGCGTGCCGCTGTGCCCAGTCCTCCCAGGAATACGTCCCGCCGCGATAAGGCAGGGCCGGCGCAATGCCGTTGGTGGCCAGGCCATTGGCCTCGTAGTACACGTTCTGCAGCACGCCCAGCATCGTTCTGCCAAACCAGTCATAGATCGGTTGTTCCACCACAAAGCCGATGGCCAGCGCGTGACTCAAGAGTTCCAGATCGTTGTTGTGCTCGTAGGTGTACGTGCGGCCGGCGCCGGGGTCAAAAAACGTTTCGTTGACTGTATTGGACGCGTCGGCCAAACAGTAGATCAGGTAATCGCCATCCTGCCAGCGCCCGTTGCCGAACGCCGTGGTGTTGGTCAGCAGGACAGTCTGGTTCGACGCCAGATTGGCCACGGAGAACCACTGTTCGCTGTTCGCCACCACCACCCCATTGGTCGCCCTGGTCTGGAATTTGACGGTGAAGGGGCCGGTGTCGACGCCGCCCTTGTTCTGGATATGCGCCACGAAATAGACGACGTCGCCGGTGGCCGGCCAGTTGGCTTCCAGCCACCAGTCGCGGAACGGCTCGCGGGAAATGTACAAGAGGTCAATATCCGGGGTGTTGGTCATGCCGCCCCGGGCATAGGTCTTGAGGTTATCCGTGGGAATCTGGGCGCAGAGCGGGCCGGCGCACAGTCCGGCCCCGGCCGCGAAACAAACCAAGATCAATTGGCAATAGCGCACAACGGCTCCCAATGTGGTTAACTCAACAGCAAAAATCGGAAAGCGGCATCTCCGACGGACAAGTTCCGTGTGCAACCAACCGCCTTGTGTTGCCTAGTACATTATACATCAAATGGTGAACGCGAGTCAACTAAACGCTGAAAGCCAAGGTGCTTCTGCCAGACCATCTTGACGCGGCCATAAAGGCGCTGACACGCGTGGGTGTAAGTAACGGTGGCCTTTGATCCGTTTGCGCGCCAGGTGCGGCATTAGGATTCGATCGCTTCGACGTTCGAGCGCGGGACAATGATGGTTGCACCGTCATCGCAGGTGATCTCGACAACGCGGACTTTTGTTTCGCTCTCGACCGTTGCCAAGCCGGTGGGCAAATTCTTGACTTTACCGAGAGCGCCGAACCGCGGCTCGCGGATGATGCGGACACAGGCACCCACCTGAAGACCTGCCTGTCCCGCTTCGCCGCCGCCCGAGTGGGCAGGCGCGGTAGCGGCCCGGTCGGCGGGGATGATGATTTCGGGCCGCAGGACGCCCGCGCGTATCTGCGTTGCGCCGCTGGCCGATGCGCGCTGGCCCGCATGCGCGGCAAGCAGCTCGTGCGTCGCCTTGGCCATGGGAATGTGGCCAAAACCCTCGGTGATGATCAAGATCGGCTTGATGTCTTCGTGGCCGGTGATGGCGACGCCCAAATCGCGGCCCAACAGGGCGCGCAGATCAATGTCATTGAATCCGCCGCAGATGAGCGCGGCGATGCCCAGCTCGGTTGCCCGCGCGAACACGTCGCTGCTGACGAACGCGCCGGCGACCACGATTTTGCCCGCCATGTCGCGGGTGAGGCTTTCTCGCGCGATGACCACATCGCGTGCGCACGCCACGGCAATCTCGCCGCAGACTTCGCCACCAATGCCCAAAATGCCCTGGACAAACGCAGCGGTGGTCTCGATCACCACGCCCTCGTGCTCGCGCACCTCGACGACCACGCCGTCAATGTAGGCGCGCAAGTCAACCGGCTGTGGGGCCGCGCGCACTATCACCTGGCCCGTCACGTCGGATATCGTCTCGATCGTGCCGTCTAGCGGCGCATGGGCGACACTGCGGAACATTTTGAAAAACGGCCGCGTCTCGGCAATGACCTCATTGGCGGTGACGTGGTCACCCTCTCTCTTGAGCATGTAATTCGGCGTCTCATTGGCCGCGATGCTCAGCAGGTTCATGACATTCACCATGGCGACGGTGCCAGGCAGCTCGGCCCTGGCGACGATGTCTTCCGCCTGCACGCGCGCGCCCTGCTGCACAAGGACCGTGCCGGCAATCGGCAGCCGCCGCTCCTTGCGCACGCGGGCATGCCCGGTGACTCTCAAGCCTGGTGTGTAGGTGTGTGCCATGGCTTACCTCGCGGCCTGTGGAACGCCGGGATAGACGTCGAGCGCCTGCACCCACGCAGTAAGGAACTGCTGCCGGTTCTGTTCAGGAATCGCCAGCGGCCGGCCCCGGCCGTCAAGCACGATGCCCACCACGCCGCCATGCACGGTCGCCTCGACTGATTTGCCCCTGCCCGCACCCATGTCCACTGATCTGTGCGGCTGGAGTTTGATCGTGGCCGTCGTGCCCACGGGCAGCAGTTCAAGCTTCATTTCGTGGTCCTTGAGCGAGCCGGTGCGCGCCACGCCGTCAACCGTGAGCGTATAATCAAAGCAAACTGCGCCGGGCTTTGCCTTGTTCAGCGGCGAGATGCAGGTGCCCAGCTCGATCAGGCAGTCGTGCTCGAACACCTCGGTTGCGGCCGCCTCGTTGATCTGGGCGAGCACGCCGAGATGGGGCATCATGAAAATGCTGTCCACGGCGAGGCGGGTGATGCCCTGCGGCTCGAACGCGTCAATCATCATCAGCATTGCCTGCGACCTGCGGGGCGCGTGGGAGAGCACACCGCCGCTGCCGATCAGCAGGTCGAGCCGCGGCATGTCAATCACGGTCTGGCCCGACACGGCCTGGTCGAGCGACTCGCCGAAGCCGCGTGCGCGGCGCACGCCTTTGAGCGACACGGCCAGCGCCTTGTGCTGGATGAACGACAGGCGCAGCGCCTCGCGGGCGATGGCCTGCTCGATCTTCAGGTCCTCGAGCAGCTGCGGCACCGTTGTCGGACGGATCATCTTGTTCTTGATCCGGTTGCGCAGGTCGGTCTCGTCAATGGCGAACGGGACCCAGCGCATGATGTTCTCGAGGCCTGCCTCGGCCAGCACGTTCGAGATGCTGTAGCTCATGCCGAAATTCGCGCTGACCGTACGATTGAACACGCGCGCGCCCTTGCCCGCCTCGAGGCCGGTCTCCTGCACCAGGAAGTCGGAGAATACGTCCGTCGTCGCGCCGCCAATGTCGACGCCGACGATGTTAAGGTTGCGCTGCCGCGCGGCGGTCTGGATCATGTTGCCCACGGCGGCGGGCGTGGGCATGATGGGCGCGCCGACCCATGACATCAGCTTCTTGTACCCAGGCGCCTGCATCATGACGTGCTTGAGGAACAGTTCGTGGATTTCGTTGCGGGCGGGCGCAAGGTTCTCGACCTGAAGCGTGGGCCGCAGGTTGTCCGTGATGTGCAGCTCGATGCTGTCGCCCAGCGCCTTCTGCACCTGCGGCCGCGCGGCCTTGTTACCGGCATAGACGATCGGCAGCTTGAACGTTGCGCCCAGGCGCGTGCGCGGTCGCGCCGCAGCGATCAGCTCGGCCAGGGCAACGACGTGCTCGATCGTGCCGCCATCCGTGCCGCCCGAGAGGAGGACCATGTCGGGCCTGAGCGTGCGGATGCGTTCGATCTTCTCGTGCGGCTGGCGCCGGTCGCCGCTGACGAGGACATCCATGACGATGGCGCCTGCGCCGAGCGCCGCACGCTGCGCGCTCTCGCCCGTCATGGAAGCCACCACGCCGGCCACGGTCATCTGCAGCCCGCCGCCGGCGCTCGAGGTGGAGATATAGATGTCCACGCCAACATTGCCTTTGGCGGGCGTGATGATCTTCTCACCATCGAGGATCTTGCGGCCGGAGAGCTCCTCGAGCTCGGCCATCGCGTTCAGCACGCCGCGGGTGACGTCCTCGAACGGCACCTCGACCGTCGTGGGCGCCTCGCCGCGGAAGGTTTGGCGGTAGCCCGCGGGCGTCTTCTCGATCAGGATCGCCTTGGTCGTGGTGCTGCCGCAGTCCGTGGCGACAATCACATTGAGCTGTTGAACCGCCATGGTTATCCGCCGGTGACGAGTTTGGCAAGGGCGCTAATCTGTTCGCTGAAGAACTGGGCGAGGAACTGGATTCGCTCGATCAAGAACGCCATGCGTGTCATCACCGTGCTGCCGAACATGGCGCCGAGAGCAACCATAATGGCAAGCCGGCCCACCTTCATGGGCAAACGAAAAAGCCGGTTGTCCGCCTTGATGGTGAAGCAGAAGTAGAGCAGCGTGGTGAAGAGCGCGATCAGAAAAACAAGGTTGTTCAGGCAGAACAGAATGTTCGCGTGGGTTGGGCCGCCGTCGAGCACCCAAGGATTGAGCGGCTTGAGCGTGGCCGGGAGCTGCGGCAGCATCAACAGGATCTGCCCCTTGAACGCCAGGCCCGCCGCGACGCCCACGAACAGGCCGATGATCGGCGTGCTCAGCCAGAACCATTTCTTCGACATCTGGCAGTACCACATCGCGCCCGGTATCAGCGCCAGCAGCCATAGCGCGTTGAGCCAGTGCTCCTTGTGGCTGAATGCACCCTGGATGTGCGCCCACCAGTAGGGCTGGAGGACCTGCTGCCAGGTGAGCACGACGGTGATGCCCACGCCAATGCCCATCGCCGCCTTCTGGGCCAGCCGGTAGAAGATGTTGTCCTTGATCAGGTAGCTCAGGATCGTCAGCGTCATGATGGCGCCGACCCAGACGGTGATGGGATTATTCATGGCATCCTCCGCAGCCGCATAGAGGCCCAGAACCCGACGTTGCCTATCAGCACGGCCGCAATGATGAAGCACATGCCGAACGCAAAGGCCATCATCACCTTGCTCCCCATCCCGCGCATGCCGGTGAGCGACTCGTACTCATACGCGCCGCGATTGCCCGCGAGTAGGCCGCACAACTGGTCGCTGTCGACAAACACGTAGAAGTACGGCCCCATGATCGACGCACAGCCGAAGGCGATCGGCAGGCCGAACTGGCCCTTGCCGAAACTGATCCATTCCTGCCACGGACAATAGTTGATCGCCATCACCATGTGGATGTCCTTCGCCGTCCTCACCGACTGCATCAGCGGCAAGCTGGCGACCGCAGTGCCGTCGACATCAATGGGCCGCGTGGCGTGGATGTTCTCGCAGAACGACTGGATCAGCACGCCCATGTTGCCCGCCGGCGGCTGAATGAACCCGAGGTTCACCCAGTCCGTGCCGTAGACATAGCCGTTCGTCTGCGCGATAGGCTTGATCACATCGTTGGCGAACGTGGGGGCGTAGAGGCTGGTCGAGAACACGACAAACTTGATTTTCCGCCGGCACAGGTCGTTCACGAAGCATTCAAGTTGGGACATGCACTCCGGCTTCGCGCCGAGATCCCAGGACGAGTCTATCAGGATCACCTTGTCCGCCGGACACGACCCGGCCGTGTCATACAACCCCTGCGGCCCGCACGACGAGACGTTAGTCGACATCGGCAGGGTCACCACCAGCGGAATGATCAGCACCACGGTGATCGCCAAGTACAACCACCGCGGATTGAGGTGGTACAGCATCGAGAGCAGCCTGAGCATGGTCGTGGTCATGGTCAGTCTCCACTCTTGCCAAGGCTAAGCCAGTTGCGCATCGCCGCGGCGAACGCGCCGCCGCACGCGCCGAACAGGACGGCCTTCTGGACGGCCGTGTTCGGACAGCCGAGGATCCATTGGGTCACGGTGCCAAACTGCAACTGGGCGGGAAGAAACTGGTTCAAGTAGTCGCCCGCGGGCGTCAGACCGAGCATCACGATGGAGGCCGACACCATCATCAGGCCCGACTCGAGCGTGTTGAGCAGAAATGCCCGGTGCGCCGCCGACACCAGGTAGAACGATATCAGGCCCATGCTGGTGATGTAAAACGACAGGCTTACGCCGTAGAAGAGCGCGTCGTAGACCACCTTCATCGTGGTCTGGAATGCGCCCACGGGCGTGTCGGTGGTGAACATCGTGGCCACCAGGGCTGTCACCAGGGCCACCAGATACACCACGCTCTCGCCCCAGCCCTTGCGCTGCCGCGCCACCTGCATGAACTCGCCGCGCGTCAGGTTGATCGGGCCGAGTAGAAAGCCCATCGCGCCGAGCACCATCAGGAAGTTATTGACCTCGGTGAAGCAGCGGGTAAAAGGATTCTTGAATCCGCCCAGCCAGCCTGGCATCTGCTCGGGCAGCATGAATTCGAGCAGGAAGTAGAGGCCTGCGCCGAAGGTGATGAACCTGACGATGTTCTTCTTCATCTAAGCTTGTTTCCCGTGGTCCGGCGCATCGGCCTACCTGTAGCGCTTCAGCAGGGTTGCAAGACAATGATGGTTCGAAGGCGCCACCGTCGCGCTGCCCGCCGGCGCGTCGGGGTCCCTGATTTCCGGGCAGGGGCTCACCACCATCCACAGCAGCCCGGCAAGGATGATGCTGACAAACACGGCCTTGATCAAGTCCTGGCTCAACAGGCTGTTGCGCATGCGCGGGTCGGGGCTGACGAACGCGCCGGCCGCAAAGAATTCCTCACCAATAATGGTGTGGTCGCAGGTACAGACGAAGAACGGCACTTGGAATAGCGAGGGATCGCCAGCGATCTGAAGAATGCCCAGCCGGGCGCCCGGCTCGGTCAGCAGCAGCGCCGTGAAGCTGAAGCCACCGAAGAAGATGACGCAGCCCGGCCGCTCCTCCTCGACAAACCGCGACACGCCCGCGGCAAACACAACACCATCGCTCGAAAGGAAGCGCACTTGCTCGGTGCCATTGAACAGCTCGGGCGCGCCCTCGGACATGTACGCCTGCCGCACCGTCGCCTCGGCCAGTGGATACACCTCGGGCACGGACATCAGGACGACAAGCCGCGTGCGCATCCGGGCCGCCAGCCGGCCCACATGGGACAGCACGGCCATGCCCGTGTGCGTGATGATGTCCTGGATGCCCGTCTCGCCGACAATGAACAGAATCGGCTTGCCCATTTCAGTCGCGCAGCCCACGGCCTCCTCCATCGCCGCCACGCCGGAGATCTGGCGGATGTACGACAGCTTCCCCTTTTTCGCGCGCCAGTAGCAGAAAAGCACGGACGCCATCAGCGTCAGCATCAGCAGCGTGATAAACCAATCGGCATGGCTCATGCCGGCACATCCGTGTGAGGCGTGTCGCCGGTGCGGCCGGCAAGGCGGTCGAGCAGTTTGTCCAAGAGGGCGGGATCGCGCAGCGCCTCGATCTTCTCGTAGTAGTCCGGGCCGAAAAACGGGGCGACAAACGCGCCGCACAGGACGGCGGCCGACCAAGCCAGCGGCATCAGTGGCCGGTGCATCTCAAGAAACAGCGTCGCGGGCGTCTCGAGCCGCTTGTCCTTGATCCACCGAATGAGCGTGTCAGCGTGCGATGGCACCGTCCGCACAGGCCATGTCGCGCGAGTTGCTGTTCGCTATGTTCATCATCGTTGCCAATCCACTGCGTTGCCGTTGTCCGGCGGATTATACCCTTTTCAACCCGGCATGTCAACGTGCGGCGCCAGTATTACTAATGAATGCGCTTACTAGGTGTCATGCCCATTGTGGCCGCGGGCGCCTGCTTGGAGTCCCGTCCCGCCAGCGGCGTGGAGCGCGGATGACCGCGGCTGCAGAAGCCGCCCTCGCCGCGGGCGGCTACAAGGACACTGCAAAGTAGAAAGCGCTCTCATTAGTAGCAAGCATGGCGGACGAGATGGCCGGCGCATCACAGCAGGCATGCCACGCACAAAAAGCGCGCAGAATGCTATACTAGGGCGATGAAACGAATCCTGTTTGTCGCGGGCGAGCCCTCGGGCGATCAAAATGGCGCGTATGTGGTGCGTGCGCTCAAAGCACGCCTGCCCGATCTCGAAGCGTATGGTGTCGGCGGGCACGACATGCACGCCGCCGGCCTGCGCTTGATTCACAACATCACCGAATTGTCGGTGATCGGCGCGATTGAACCGATCCGGCATTTCCCGCGCCTCAAGCGCGTCTTCGACGACTTGCTCCGGCACGTGCGTGAGGAGCAGCCCGATGCGGTCGTGTTGATTGATTATCCGGGCTTCAACCTGCGGCTGGCCAAGCGCATCCGGCGCGCCCATCCGGCACTGCCGGTCATTTATTTTATTAGTCCGCAAATTTGGGCCTGGGGCCATCGCCGCATTCATATGATCCGGCGCGTAGTGGACTTGATGCTGGTGCTGTTCCCGTTCGAAGTCGAGGTGTATGACAAGGGCGGGCGCTGGGCCGAGCGCGACGGCCGGCTGTCCATCACGGAACATCACTTTCGTCAGCCATCGCGGATGCAGACCCGCTTTGTCGGCCACCCGCTGGTGGATCGCCTCGAACACTTCACGCCCGATCCCGCCTTCTGCACGCGCTGGACGATTCCGCGCCATCGTCGGCTGATTGCGATTCTGCCCGGCAGTCGCGATAATGAAATCACCACCATTTTCCCGGTCATGCTGCGCGCCGCCGAACGCCTGCGGCGCGACACGGCGGAGGTCTTTTTCATTATCTCCCGCGCCCGCGAGGCGCTGGCACCCTTGATGGCGCGCGTCATCGCCGATGCCGGCATTGCCGAATTTGATCAGCATTATCTGGTCGTGCCGCAAGCACTGCATGATATTGTAACCGTCAGCGACCTGGTCATCGCCAAGTCGGGCACCTCGGCATTCGAGGCCGCCTTGCTGTTGAAGCCGGTCCTGGTGCTGTATCGCATTCACTGGATCGGCGCCCTGCTGTTGCGCTGGCTGGCACGCATTCCGTATGTGAATTTGGCAAACATCATTGCCGGGCGCCGCATTGTGCCGGAATTCTTGCAGGAGAACATGCAGCCCAAGGCAATCGCCACCTGCGCGCAGCGCATACTCGAAGACACGACCATATACAACGAGACGGTGGACAATCTGCGCCGGGTGCGCGAATCACTCGGGCATGTGAATCCGGGCGCGCGCGCCGCCGCGGAGATCTGCGAATTCCTGCACTGGACATGAGCACGGCCATGGTCATCACGCCGGGCGATGCCGCCGGGATCGGTCCGGAAGTGGCGCTCAAGGCTGCGGCGCTGTGTGGCGCGCGCCATCCTTTGCAGTTGCTGGGGCCGGCGTGGTTGTGGGAGCATGCGGCGCGTACGCTCGGTCTACCGCTGGCGGCGCCGGTGTGCACGCCGCCCGCCTTGGCAGCGCTGCCGCCGTGCGGCATTACCTACGGCGTGATGTCAGCCGAACTGGGGCGGGTCGCGCTCGAGAGTGTGCGGGTCGGCGCGCAGATGTGTCTGGCGGGCGATGCTGCCGCACTTGTCACCGCCCCGCTGACTAAAGCGGGCATCCGCGCCGCCGGGTACCAAGATGCCGGCCAGACCGATTTTCTGGCCGAACTGACGCGGACGCCGCGCCACGCAATGATGCTGTCGAGCGGCGCCCTGCGCGTGCTGCTGGCGACGCATCATCAATCCTTACGCAGCGTGCCGGATGCGTTGACAACGGCGGCGATTCTTGAGAAAATTGAATTGGCGGACGAGCTCGGGCGCCGCATACGTCTGGCGCAGGTGCGGATTGCGGTTGCGGCCCTGAACCCGCACGCCGGCGAGCAAGGCATGTTCGGCGATGAAGAGGCGCGCATCATTGCGCCGGCAATTGCGACGGCCCGCGCCCGCGGTCTGGCGGCCTCTGGCCCCTATCCGCCCGATACCATTTTCCGGCGCGCCCTGCACGGCGATTTTGAGTTCGTCATCGCCCTGTATCACGACCAAGGCTTGATCGCCCTGAAGATGATTGGCCTGCATGACTGCGTCAACACAACCGTCGGCCTGCCGCTGGTGCGCACGGCGCCAGGGCATGGCACGGCCTATGACCTTGCCGGCCGCGGCGTGGCGGATGCGGGCGCAATGGTTGCGGCCATCGCCATGGCCGCCCAATTGACGAATCGCACACACACATAACCAACACACGACAGGAGCATGCAATGAAAGATTTACTCGACAAAGCATTGGCCCTCGGGCTTGGCTTGGGCGTCACCGGCCGGGAGCAGGCGGACAAGCTGATGACCGCGGCGGAAAAGCAGCTTAAACTCACCAAAACGCAAAGCCGGACCTTTATCAGCACCGTCATGAAAAAAGGCGAAGCGGCGCGCAAAGACCTGGACAAGGAGCTCAACACCTTGGTCAGCTCGTTTGCCAAGAACATGCCGGTCTTGCGCAAGGAACTCGATGCCTTGAAGGCCGAAATGGCGCGCGCCAAAGCCAAGCCGAAAAAGCGTGCGAAATAGTCCGTCCACACGGGGTCAGATATGAAACCACCGCTCGGCGCGCTGGGGCGCACCTACCGACACATACATCGCTATCGCGAGATCATCGGCACCCTGATCAAGTACGGCTTTCAGGACGTTGTCGAGCAGCTCAATGTACGCTATTATTTCGAGCTCGGCAAGAGCGTCTTGATGATGCGGCCGGCCGAACACATTGCCGGCGTGGCGCGCGCGGCGCGGGTGCGGATGATCATCGAGGAACTCGGCACGACCTTCATTAAGTTCGGGCAAATCATGAGCACCCGTCCGGATGTGATGCCGGCCGACCTTATTCAGGAACTGAAGAAGCTGCAGGACAGCGTGCCGCCGTTTCCGACCGCAGAGGCACTGAAATTGATCGAGCAAGAGCTGGAAGCGCCGCTCGCGACCCTCTTCAAGGAATTCGACCTGACGCCGATCGCCAGCGCCTCGATTGCGCAAGTGTACCGGGCGATTCTGCCCGACGGCACGGAAGTGGCGGTCAAAGTGCAGCGGCCCGAGATTCAGAAGACGGTGGAAGTGGACCTCGAGATCATGACCAATCTGGCGCGCCTGGCCGAGGCCCACTTGCAGGACATGGCCACGCTGCAACCAACGGCCGTGGTCGAGGAATTCGCGCGGGTGATTGACAATGAGATGAATTTTCATGTCGAGGCACGCAACGTCGAGCGCTTCGCCGAACAATTCTCGGGCAGCACCGAGGTGCGCGCGCCGCGCGTGTTTCGCGATCATTGCACCCGCCGGATCTTAACCCTCGAATTTATCCACGGCACGAAAATTTCCGAAAATGCGGCCTTGCGCGAGCAGGGCATTGACACGACCGTCATTGCCCGGATCGGCGCCAACGCGGTCTTGCAGCAAGTATTCGAGTTCGGCTTTTTTCATGGCGATCCGCATCCTGGCAACCTGGTCGTGACCGGGCCGGCGCAAGTCTGCTTCCTCGACTTCGGCATGATGGGCCGGCTTGACCGCCGCATGCAGGAAGACTTGGCAGCGCTGCTGGTCTGCATCGTACGCCGCGACGACGAGGCCCTGACCCGCGCCGTGCTGCGCCTCGCGACGAATGCCGACGACATTGGTGACCTCGAGAAACTGACGCGCTCCCTGGCGGATTTTGTGGACCGCCATGCCTATTTGCCGCTCGACAAACTGAACGTGGGCGAGCTGCTGCAAGACTTGCTGGACTTGCTCTTGCGCTATCGCATCAAGCTGCCGCCGGAAATTTATCTGCTGATCAAAGCGCTGGTCACGATCGAGGGCGTCGGCCGCGCGCTGGATCCCCAGTTTGTGTTCCTGCAGTACGTGGAGCCGTATGTCGTGCGGCTGGTCAAGCGCCGGCATGATCCGCGCCGCCTGCTGGCCGACGCCAATCGCACCGCCCTTGATTTTTATCATCTGTTGCGCGACCTGCCCAACGAACTGCGTATGCTGTTGCAGTTCGTCCGCAAGGGCGAGCTCAAAGTCAATCTCGAAACCCACAGTATGGAACCCATCCTGCGTACCTGGGATCGTGACGCGAACCGCATGTCGTTCGCCATTGTGATTGCCTCACTGCTGGTCAGTTCGGCCATCATTGTGCTCGCAAAGGTGCCGCCACTGTGGCACGACATTCCGGTGCTCGGCGTCGTCGGCTTTGGCATCTGCATGGTGATGGGCGTCTGGCTGCTGCTCGCCATCTTCACCTCCGGGCACATGTCGTAATGCGCGCGCTGCGCGGGCTGATTTTTGACTTGGACGGCACCCTGATTGACTCGCGTCAGGATCTGACCAACGCGATCAATGCCCTGCGCGCCGAGTATGCGCTACCGCCGCTGTCCCTGGCAACCGTGACGAGCTTTGTCGGCAATGGCGCGCGCAATCTGGTGCGGCGGGCATTGGCCGACACACCCGTGCAGGTGGACCAGGCTCTGCCACGCTTTCAACAGCATTACGCCCAACGCTTGACCGAGTGCACCTGCTGCTATCCGGGCGTCGCGCCAACCCTGGCAGCCCTGACCGCCGCAGGCTACCCTTGCGCGGTGCTGACCAACAAGCCGGAAGCGGCCACCCGCGCGATTCTCAGCGCGCTCAACCTGGCCGCCTTTTTCACGCCGATTGTCGGCGGCGATACAACACCCTATCTGAAACCCGACCCGCACGCGTTTTTGCTGATCGCGCAACAATGGCGGCTGCCGCCGCGCACGGTGCTGGTGGTCGGCGACCATGACACCGATGTGGACGGCGCGCATAACGCCGGCATGCCGTGCGCGTTTGCGCGCTTTGGTTTTGGCACCCTGGGTGCGCAGCAACCCGAGCTGTTCCTCGAGGCCTTCAGCGATCTGCTGCGTGTGCCTGATTTGTCCGACTTGCCTGACCTGTCTGACTCGTCCGACCGGTCCGATCTGTCCAACTCATGAGCATCCTCGCCCCCGGCACCATTGAGCTGCTGGCGCCGGCGCGCGACGCCGCGACCGGCATGGCCGCCATTCGTTGCGGAGCCGATGCAGTCTACCTCGGCGCCCCGCGCTTCAGCGCGCGCGAAACGGCCGGCAACAGTATCAGCGATATCGCCGCACTGTGCGACCTTGCGCATCACTACTGGGCGCGCGTCTACGTGGCGCTCAACACGATTCTGCGCGATGACGAGCTGCCCCACGCGGTGCAGTTGGCGCATGCCGTGGCGGCGGCCGGCGCGGACGGCTTGATTATTCAGGATGTCGGACTGCTCGCCAGCGCGCTGCCAGCCATACCGTTGATCGCCAGCACCCAAATGCACAACGATACGCCGGCGAAAATCGCCTTTCTCCACGAGCACGGTTTTGCGCGCGTGATTCTGGCGCGCGAGCTCTCACTCGACGAACTGGGCCGCATGCGTGCGGCCGCACCCGCAATCGAACTGGAGTGCTTTGTGCACGGCGCGGTCTGCGTCTGTTACAGCGGGCAATGCGCGCTGAGCTATGCCCTTGGCGGTCGCAGCGGCAATCGCGGCGCATGCGCGCAACCATGCCGCCGGGCGTATACGCTGGTGGATGCAAGCGGCCGCGTGCGCGGCCCGCGCAAGTATTGGCTGTCGCTCAAAGACATGTGCCGTGTGGACGATCTGGGTGCGTTGTTGGATGCCGGCCTGACCTCGTTCAAGATCGAGGGGCGGATGAAGGACAGCGCCTACGTGATGAACACGGTCGCCTACTATCGCGATGCACTCGATGCGCAGTTGGCGGCGCGCGGGCTGCGGCGCAGTTCGTCGGGCATCACGACCCGTGATTTCACACCCGATCCGACCAAGACCTTCAACCGCGGCTTTTCCTCCTATTTTCTGCATGGTACCAACGAGGATGTCACCGCACTGGATACGCCCAAATCGCGCGGCGCGCGACTCGGGACAGTCGCCCGAGTGACGGCCCGCGGTTTTGTGCTGGATACCGCCACACCCGTGACGCCCGGTGATGGCATCTGCTTTGTGGCCGCGCACGGCGAGCTGACCGGCACCACGATTAATGCCGTCATCGGGGCCGAGATTGTACCACAAAACTTGCACGAAATCGCCGTCGGCATGGTGATCTACAGGAATTTTGACCAAGCCTTTGACAAACAATTGCGTGCCACACGCACACGGCGCGAAATGGGGGTGCGCATGCGCGTAGGCGCCACCGCCGCCGGCATCGCCGTGCAGGTGACCGACGAGGACGGCGTCTGCGCTGACGCGGCGATCACCTGCGAAAAAAGCACCGCCCGCAACGCCGACGCCATGCGCGCCACACTCCAGCGCCAGTTAGCCAAATGTGGCGACACTGGTTTTCGTTGTGACGAGGTGGTCTGCGCCACCGCCGCCGTGTGGTTTGTGCCGGTCGCGCAGATCAATGAACTGCGGCGCGCCGCGCTTGCGGCGCTTGCTGCTGCCCGCGCGCAGCAGCGGCCGCGGCCGCAACGAATGTGGCAGCCGCCTCCGCGCGGCGATGCCGCGCCGCAGACCGTGCTGGACTTTCATGGCAATGTCCTCAACGCAACTGCCGCCGCGTTCTACCGCGCACAGGGCGTCGCCCAAATCGAGCCGGCTGCGGAATCAGGCTTGGACTTGCACGAGCGCGTGCTGATGACCTGCAAGTATTGTGTGCGCGGCGCGGCGGGCGTGTGCCTGCGGCGCGACGACGTGACCGCACTGCGCGAGCCGCTCTATTTGGTGGATGAGGACGGTCTGCGTCTGCGCATCGTGGCGGACTGCGAGAAGTGCCAGATGGCATTGGTGCTGGCAGCAGCACGTTAGGGTTCGGGAGAAATGATGAGTGATGAATGATGAATGATGAGTGTCGGCGCAGCATTCATCACGTGATCTATTTCATATTCTGCATTCATCATTCATCATTCATCACTCTTTATGCAGTTGCCACTGCGCGCCCAAAAGGGTATACTAGGGCAACGGTGAAGGAGCTTTGTATGAAAAACGGATTAGTGTTACTCTTGCTTATCGCGGTCGTACGGGTCAATGCGCAACCGGACGCGCCCGTCGCGCCACCGGCGCCGCCAGTGCTGCCCGTGCTTGCGCCGGTCGTCGTTATTCCGCCGCCCGCACCGGCAACCGGGCCGGTGGCGTGGCAGTTGCCCTTTGAAGATGACCCGCAGTGGTCGTGGAAAAAGATGGGCTACGGCCCGATCGAGATTGGCAGCGGCGCGCTGGCGCCGATGGTCGGCGCCTTCATTGGCGGCGTAGTGGGTGTGATGCTACCGCTCAAAGGCATGCAGCCGGCCTGTGCGCCGTTGGTGCCGTACACCGCGGTGGGTGGCGCGGCGGCAGGCACGGTGGCGGGCGCGATGCTGACACCGGTCGTGATAGTTGAAGGGCTATTTGACACGTTGACCGGCGGTGCCTTTGCCCACCGGCCGTTTGCGTGGTTCAACGTCAAAATTCCGGTGTCAGAGCATGTGCAGCAGACCTTCGGCAGCTTGACGGACGACGACGCGCCCGACGGCCCGTAAGCACGTCGGGTGGATGCGCGGCGGTCACTCGCGGTGGCGATAGCAGATGCGGCCCTTGGTCAGATCATAGGGTGACATTTCAACGCGCACTTTGTCGCCGGCGACGATCTTGATGAAATTGTGGCGGATTTTCCCGGAAATGTGACAGAGAATTTCGTGCCCGCTGTCAAGCTTGACGCGATACATGGTGCTGGGCAGCACCTTGAGCACCACACCGTCGACTTCAATACAATCAGCTTTGGACATAAACTCCTGCTATGACAAAATAAACATGGCTGTGCCGTTGCAATTGCTCCTATTATACGGCAGTTGCGGCGAAAAGTCAACCGCCAGTGCCTTAGCGCGGGCGCGCTAAGGCATAAGCGCGCCCGCGCTAAGGCGCTGCTGCACCAGCGGCAACAAGCGATGGTGCGCGTCCACGATATCACCGGCAATCTGCCAGATGGCCACGCCAGCCAGTCCTTGTTCTTGCGCGAAGGACACTTTTTCGGATAATGAAGCAGCGTCATCGTAGCTGATCAGGTGGCTGCCGTTGTTTGCGCGCAGATAGGGCGCGGCAGCCTGGGCATCCCAGATGCGGGTGTGCCCATTCGTGAGCAGTGCCGGCACTGCGCGATAGGGGAGTGACCAGCTCTTGGTGAAGTGCGTGCCGATGGTGGTCGTGTTGAAGGCCTGCGCAAAGAAGGCCAGACCCAGCAGTGCTTTTTCTGGTGGCAAACCGCGCTGCAGCCAATACGCCATGCCATTGCTGACACAGCCGTCGGCGCGCGGATAGGGATATAGCGGGGCGTTGTGCCCGCTGAACTCGCTCCAGCGGCCGTGATAGTCGTAGGTCATCAGGATGACAAGGTCCACCCACGGCGCGACCGCACGGGCGTCAATCCATTTGCCGATGTAGGGCGAGCCGTTCAACGCCAGCGTCAGCAGCAGATTTGTGCCCAAGCGCGCGCGCAAATCCTGCGCCAGCGTCACGAAGTTGGTGGCATCCGCGCGGGTGCGCGGATATTCCCAGTCAATTTCAAGGCCATCATAGTTGTTGCTGACGACATACGCACAAAGATTCCGCGCAAACGTCGCGCGCAGGAGCGGATTGGACGAGATCAGCGAGAAACTATGCGCGCTGTCGCCGGCGCCGCCGACGCAGAGCAGCGCGCGCACGCCCTGGGCATGCGCGGCGGTAACCAGCGGCGCGGGCCGAAAGCCGCGCGGCTCGATCAACCCGCCGGTCGGTGTTGGCCGCACAAAGGCGTGGGAGACATGCGTCAGATACTGCCAGCCGAGCGACGGTGGCGGGAATGCGGCGGCCTCCCACCACGGATAATAACCATAGACGATTGTGCCCGGACTGACACGCTGCGGGACCGGCTGCCGCGGCACGCAGCCGCAGAGCAGCAGCGCCAACAGCAGTAAAATTCTTTCACCACGAAGGACACGAAGGACACGAAGAAAGCAATGAAGAGCTTTATTATTTGTTGAAATGCGCTGCATGTTGTTCGTGGTGCGATGCGGTCCTTGATTTGTTTATATGCAACACTTTTTCTGAAGAACAGCAAGAACGTCACAGGACGAATCGCCGAATACCGTCCTTGAGTAGTTCAACATTGAAATTGATCGGTAATCCAGTCTTGATTTTCGCCAGTTTCATGTAGGTCAGCAATTGCGCCTGATGAATACTGAGCAGTTGTTCAACACTTTTCAGCTCCACGATAAGGGATTGTTCGACGAGCAGATCAACACGAAAACCGGTGTCGAACTGTATCTCTTTGTAGCACACGGGTAGCGGCACCTGCGGCGCACATGCTATGCCGGCCTGCCGCAGCTCGTATGCCAGGCATTGTTCATAGACCGATTCAAGCAGCCCCGGACCACACGCTTTATGCACTTCAATCGCGCAGCCGATCACCCGATTGGATAATGTGTCAAATTCCACTTCGCGTCCTTCGTGTTCTTCGTGGTGAACTGCTGTTCTTTCGGTTGCGAGCTAAAGAAAAAACCCCCATGCCGGTTGGCATGGGGGTTTTGACAAACAGAGCTTCAAAAAACGTTACGGCCCGACTGTGATCGTCACGTTCTTGGTCTTCCAGTTGGCTGCAGTGCCATACACGGGCAGCGTATTGGCAACCTTCGCTTTCACGAGGGTCTTGCCAACCTTGACCGGCGTCGCGCCGTTCAAGTTGAGGAAGCCCATGGTGTTCTTGGAGTCGATCTTCTTGATCAACATTGGGGCTGTGGCATTCGGCACTTGGGCGATGACACCCACATTGTTCGAATCCGTGCCGCCAATAAAGGCTGCCGTCTTGCTGATGGCAAGAATTTGCTGGCCTTTGCCCTTGGCACCACCGTCACCAAGCACACTGACAATTGATTCAGCCGCAACTTTGCTCATGTCGCGCGCAAAGACGGTGCCGACATTGACGCCCTTCAAGTTGAACTGAGCAACGGATCCGGCAGTATAAACCGCGGGGAGTGCCGGGCCAGGCATCAAAGCATCCAAGGTGCCGACACAACCTGCATTTTTCAGGTTGACAAGGACACCCTTGGCCAGTTTAGTCTTGACTTGCTTGGCACCGTTTCTGAGGGCCAGCGACGGATTGCCGGTCACGCCCATCAGCACAATCTGGCTCTTAAGAGAATCAATGGGGCCAATCCACGCCCAGCCATTCGTCTCGCCAAATTGCGGCACAATGCCTTTCTTCGCGTTTTCCTTGGTGTCTTGGAAGGAAACCGTGCCATCCATCGTGGTAATAACATAGGTGGTTTTTGCCGCATACACAAATGCCGCCGCGATCAGCGCGATGCAGCCGATAATTTTCAAGGTCTTCATACAATCTCCATAATAAAAATAGTTCAATCTTTGGTGCGGATGTGCCCAATGCACATCGCGCGCTTCTATTGAAGGCCGCAACGCGTAAAGCTGTTGCAATGCCTTTCCCAGCATCAGTTCACAACTACTATAGCATAATCGGATGGCGTTTGTCAAGTCCCGCGGCATTTTGGGTGCAAGTCAGTAAAAGTGGCCTGTGTGCACGTGCGTTCGAAACGTCCGTTTGGTCGTCTCTTGCTATGCCGTGAGCCGCCACCGGCGCGCGGGATGGTTTATTGAGCTGAACCAGCGCGCCATGCTCGAAATGTGCCGTGTTCCGCTGAAACATCTCGCCCAGGCGCAGGAATCCGCGCTGACGATTTTCAAGAAAACCCGGAAAAGTGGCAGCACCAAGTCGGCCTATCCGCCCAAAGCGATGGTGAGTAACACCAGCACGCTGCCCACAACGACCATCGCCAAACCCGTCTGCCACGGGCGCTGCCCGGCGGCATAGCGGCCCAGCGCCGCGCCGGCGATGAATAGCATTACGACAGCAATCGCGTTGGAAATGCGCAGCGCCTGCAACGCGTTCTGCATGAACACGAACGGGATCACGACTGGCATCGTGGACAGAAAGACCAGCAGGAAAATCATCGCGGCCCGCAGGAAATCATCCCGCCGCAACTGCGGGCGCAGGGGCGGTTCAGGCACGCGCTGCAATTGCGTGCGCAGCGCTTCAAGGTCCGCGGGGCTCAGCACGGAGGCCACCACCGGCGGCAGCGCGTCGATGATGATCGCGTGCGCGTCCGCAGCGACACTGGCCGTGCGCACCGCCCGCAGCAGGGCAAAGCCGCGGCCCCGCTCGGTCAGGGTGGTGATGAGATACATGGTCGCATCCACTAGGCCCCACGCCAGATTACAGCCGATGGCGCCCACGAGCATGAGCTGAATTTCCTCGCGGCCGGCGGCGGCAACACTGATCGAGCAAGTGAAGGTGAGGGCCATGATCAAGCCGAAAAGGATTTCCGAGATCCGGTCGACCGGGTCAAGCAAACGTTTGCGCTGTTCGGCAATGGTGTCAGTCATACATTTGCCCGGTTCAGTGCCACGAGCACGTTTCAGGTTGTCCCGTATTGTTGCAGCCGTCAATTGAGCGTGATCGGCAGCGAGAGCGCCAAGGCCACGCCGGCGATGAACATCGCCACGCCGATGAAGAACACCATGATTTTCAAGCGCCGGGATGAGAACTGGCCGGCGACGCCGCCCAGGAACAGCACTGACGCCAGCACGACCGTCACCAGCACGTAATCATCCGAATGGACATTTGCCTCTTCCGCCGCCTGCATCTTGGCGGCGGCGGCGCGCTCGAACCGGGCGGCGTCTTCCAATGCGTGCAGTTTGTACTCTGGCATGGCAAATGGATGTGGCGGCGCGTTGGTGCTCTCAAATGGATTGGTCTTGAGCCATGCATCCAGCGCAGGTTTGAATTCGCCGCCGATACGCTGCAGATAGAAGGCAGCCATGACGTTGTTGCTAGTACTAATCGCGCTGACATACTGCATGAACACCATGGCATGCAGCGCGCGGGTCTGATCGGCGCGGATCTCGTTCTTGAAAACGCTTCTGCTCGCCCGGTTGGCATCGGCAAGGCAGAAAGTCTGTACCCCGCCCCACAGGGTTGCCTGATACGCACACCACGCCGTCGCAATGGTTGACAGCCCAAGCAGGATTGCCGCCGCGATATTCAGCTTCAAATCGTGGTTTTCGTCGTGTGCCATACGTTGCTCCTCACACCTTCATGTAGTTGCGGAATGTTCCGCCGTTATACTCGTTGTGCGCGCATGACGTCGAGCGTGCCCGCGCGGACCGCCTGCCTGCGCACGGCATAATCGCGTTCCAAGCGGCCGCAGATCGGGAAGATAGAAAGAATGCCGCCGCGCCGCGTGGCGCGCGCATGGTCCAGACCTCGAACGGGTGTTGCAGTGACGAGCTCGCCATCAGATTCCAAGCCGACTCTATTAGTCGTGTGCCAACGACCGCGCCTGTCGTTTGCCAAAGCCCCACCGCGCTAATGCCACAAGCCCCAAGAAGACTGCCGCCGGTTCCGGTAAGGTCTGCACGGTTGCATCACCGCCCACACTCGCGCCGGCGATGTTGGTCGCGACGATGCGATAGTGATACACGGCCCCCGCGCTCAAACTATTGATGACGTTGCTGACCGGCAGCGTGCTGATGCCGGCCGCGAGGTCGGCGGCCGGGGTCACGGCGCCATAATTCGTGCTTTGGCCGTATTCAAAATAAAAGGTTGCGGCCTGCCCGTTGGGATTGACCAAACCGTTGATGATCGCGCTGCTGTACCCGTCCGCCGTGCCGATATCGGTCGCCACCAGTGGCGGGCCGGAGGGCGCCTGCACACTGACATCATCAAAATAGCAGTCGTTACCATACTGGGACGTGAACAAGAAACCCAGAAACAGTTGCGGCGCCAAGGCCGCCGCCGTAGGCAACGGGCATGTCTCGGCATGCCAGGCGTCGCCGGCGACATTATAGCGCAGGTAGCTGGCCACGGTCAGCCATTGCGTGCCGTTGGTCGAGTATTGCGCCTCGATTTTGTCCGCACTGGTGGAATACCCGTCGTCTTGTGTGCGCGCCAGGCCAACATCAATTTTGCCGCCGGTCGCCGTGGCAATATTGTTGGTGTATTTGAGCCGGATCGCCGCGCCCCTGCCACAACTGAACGAGTTGAAGCGGACAAAGCGCGCACCTTCGTACGGCGCAAAACCCGTCGGATACGAGCTGGCCGTGACATACGTGAGCGCGGGTGCCGTGGCCGTGTTGGACACAATCTCGGTGACCCAGCCAGGCGGGATGCTCGACAGATTGAATCCTTCGCGCAGCAGCGGCGCGGTGCCGGTAATCAGCGCACGCGGGCCCGTATAATTGGTGCCGGCACTATTCCATGCCACCAGCTGATAATAGTAGGCCGTGTGCGGATTGAGTCCGCTTACATTGACTTGCACCGCCGTGGCGCTGTAACCGGCGCCGGCATCGCTGACCGTCGTGACCGAACCGAACGCCGGTGTCGCGCCATAGTCGAAACGCCACTGGGTCGCATCGCCATGCGGATTGACGCTGCCATTTAGGCGCGCGCCATTGGTGGTCACGGCGTCGGCGGAAAAGACTTGCACCTCGGGCAACACGGGGGTGCCCAACGTACCAAAGCTACTGTCACTGCCATACCCAATGCCGACGCTGTTGCTGGCAATCAATCGCGCATGATAGAGCGTCCGTTCGGCCAAGTTGACGATGGCGGCGGAGACCGCCAGCGGCACACTATTGCTGCCGGCGCTGGCGCTGGGCGTCTGCTGGCCATACCCCGTCGTTTCGCCGTACTGGAAATAATACTCAGTCAGCGCGCCTTGCGGATTGACCGTGCCGGTCAACGTCGCGGTTGTCGCGTCGATATTCGTGGCGGCCAGCGTGACTACTTCCGGCGTGCCGATCGCGGCGTTGTAGACGATCAACGCAAAATCTTGATCGAGCGGGCTGGCGTTGCCGGGCACGCCGTTGCCGGCGATGTTTGCCGCCGTAATCGTGATGGCCAACGACCCGCTTGTGCCGGCCGGCAAAAAGACACTTTCCACATTGTTGCGTGGATCGGCGCTGCCACCCGTGAACGAATACGCGTTGCTGAAATTATTGCCTTTATAGACCAAGGCACCATTGAGGGTCACTTCGAGATTCAGATCATTTACATACGCGTTGCCGGTGGTCGGGCCGGGTGCATCGGTCCACGCCAGCGTCACGCGCGTCGGCACACCGGCATCGGCAATCGACGTGTTGAAGATGCGCTGTTGACCGCTGGCGGTGAACAGGTCGCCGCTGACTTGGTCGCGCAGGACGCGCCCCACATTCGCGAACGCGCGGCCCAATTGCACGCCACCCATGCCTTGATTGTTCGACCAGAGCGCATCATTGGCGCTGACGCCGGTCAGGTATTGCGCGGCATTCATCAGCACGGCCTTGGTCATGGCCGGGCTGGGCGGTGTCCAACCTTCATTGATGAACCACTGCCGCACCAGCGCAGCCGCGCCGGCGGCCGCCGGGCAGGAATGACTGGTGCCGCTCGACCAGGCATACTTGGTCTGGCCGGCGGGGTAGTACTGGTTGCAGACACCACTGCCGTCGTAGCCAGGCGCATAGCTGGCCGCGCCGAAGATGTGCGTGCCGGGGGCGACGACATCCGGCTTTTTGCGCCCGTCGTCGCACGGGCCGCGGCTCGAGAAAGATATGATATCGTTGGCATTGTCCGCGGCACTGATGGCACAGCCGTCGGCGACGCCATTCGCGTTCACGTTTTCGGTGGCGCCGATGGTGAACACATTCTTGGCTGTGCCGGGCGAGCCAACGGTGTTGACGCCGGAGCCGGAGTTGCCGGCCGAAAAGATGAAGACCATTTCCTGATTGCCGGCGATGCCCGGCTCGGCATCGCGCACCCAGCCGTCGTAATTCTGTGAATCGCTGTCGTAGGCGCCGCCAGAATTCGAGCCCCAACTGTTGGAACTCAGCCGCGCGCCGCGCCGATATTGATTGCTGATCATGACGGCTTCATTGGGACTGCCCCACGCGCCACTGTCGGCAAAAATCTTGGTGCTGGCCAGTTGCACCAGCGGCGCAATGCCAAGCCCGTAATGATAGCCGCCGGCATCCACATTGGTGACCAGCCCGCCGCCGTTGTTGTACCCGCCGACAATGCTGGCGTTAATGTTGCCATGTCCGGCAATCCCGTTCGCGCTGGAGATGCCGGAGCTGCCCGGCGCGATCTCAGCGAATACCACGCGGCTTGGCTGCAAGGGCTGGTTGGCGATGCGAAACTCGCTATTGAGCGGCGTGGCGGCATTGCCGGCGTCCCAGCCATCGTCGGTGATGACCACCGCAAAGCCGGAATTGGTGAATTGGGACTGGGTGAAGCCGTTGGCAAGCAGCCAGGCAAGATAGCCGGGCCCGGTCGGCTGCGCGCCGTCGCCGGTAACATTGCCGGCGACAATCTGCCCTTGCCGTTCGCAATGCAGCGTCGGCACATAGTACGGATGAATCGAGATGACGTCCGGCTGCGCTGCAATGAGCGCCAGCCGGTCGGCCGGAATGTTGGCGGTCAGATTGACGAGATCGAGCGCGGCATTGAGCTCCTGGCGTTTGAGCGGCGCGCGCTGTTCCTTGTGAATCAGCGCGCGCGTGGCGGCGTTGGCCGCGTCATCGCGCACCAACTGGATCGTGAACCAGTCCGTGTCAGGCATGCTCGTGGCGCCTTTCACGTTGATGATCTGCGCGCCGGGCTGCACTTTGTACTCATTCAAATACGCGCCCGTCCAGGCAATGCCCTCGCCGCCGTCTTGTGGCGTGGCGGCGTGCGTCACGGCGGTCGCCTCGCCGTACACAAGATACGTGTTGTTAGGAATGTAGGAAACAACGCGCAGACCGCTGGCAATCAAGTGCGCATACCATTCCGGCTTGATCGGCCCGGAAAACTGGACCAGCTGCAGTTGCTTGCCGGCTGCCATGTCCCGCGTGGCGGCCTGGCCCGTCGCGGCGCGGGTGTCAAGCGCGCCGGCGTTCAGCAGAATGGCGCGCGGATTTTCCGTCGCCGCGCCGCGGTCAGCCGCCGCCGAATCTGCCGCGTCGCCGACAAACCGGCATTGCGCCCCCTGGCACTTATATTGCGCGCGGCTGGCCGCATCACCGGCCGTGGCGCGTGAAGCCAGCAGCACGGGCACAACAAAAAAACAAACCGACATGGCGTGGCGCATACAGGTACTCCTTGCATACATGTTTAGTCGAAGAACAATCGGGGATGGCCTGGGAAAAAGGCCCATTGCTACGCAGATAAGTATAGCATGGTTGTCAGGCGAATGCAAATCTTGCACAGAAAGAAGACGTGCCGCGAGACGTTGCGCGCGGCGCGCCTGAAAGCAGACGCAGGGCGGACCGTCATCGGCAGAAGGTGTGACGAGCGACCGCCACGTGTGCTGCATGCAGGACGGGCATCAGCCGATGGCCAGCGTGCCCCGCTCGCCGGTGCGAATGCGCACACACTCCGGCAAGTCAAGCACGAAGATCTTGCCGTCGCCAATAGTGCCGGTGCGCGCGCCGGCGATGATCGCCTCGATGCACGGCTCGACAAAATCCTCATTGACGGCCACTTCCATGCGCAACTTCTTGAGCAGGTTGACTTCGATGTCGACGCCGCGGTACATCTCGTGATAGCCGCGCTGTTGGCCGCAGCCCAGGGCGTTGGTCACCGACATCTTGAAAATCTCGGCCCGGTAAAGTGCCTGCTTGACATCGTTCAGCTTCTCCGGCTGAAGGTAGGCAACGATGAGTTTCATTGGGGTAGCTCCCGCGATAGAGTTAAAGCAGTCTTATTGCGTGACGAAGATTTGGAAGCCACTGTAGGCCTCCATGCCGTGCTCGCCAATGTCCAGCCCGCGCAGCTCTTCCTGCTGACTGACCCGCAGGCCCAGCGTGACTTTGATCAGCAGCCAGGCGATCAGCGACGCCGTCACGACAAACACGGCCGTGCCGGCCACGCCCGCCAATTGCACAAAGAATTGCTTGGCGTCGCCATACAGCACCCCGCTGATCTCGACGCCACCAATCACCTTGGCGATTTTCGGATCGGCAAAAATGCCGACGCACAACGTGCCGAACACGCCATTGACCAAGTGCACCGATAACGCGCCGACCGGATCGTCAATCTGCAGGCGGTCGAACAGCAGCACCGCCACCACCACCATGCTCCCGGCGATCGCGCCGATCACCAGCGAGGTGGCGATGCTGACATACGCGCAGGGCGCGGTGATCGCCACCAGGCCGGCCAGACAGCCGTTGATGGTCATGCCCAAGTCGGGCTTGCCCAGCAGCAGCCACGCCGTCACCGTCGCGCTCAACAAGCCCGTTGAGGCGGCCATATTGGTCGTGATGATGATATGCGAGATTGCGCCGGGATTGGCCGCCATGGTCGAGCCGGGATTGAAGCCAAACCAACCGAGCCAGAGCACGAACGCGCCCAAGGTTGCCATCGAGATATTGTGGCCGGGAATGGCGCGCGGCTTGCCGTCCGGGCCGAATTTGCCAATGCGCGGCCCGAGCATCAGCGCGCCGGTCAGCGCCGCCCAGCCGCCGACCGAGTGCACCACAGTCGAGCCCGCAAAATCATACATGCCGAGTTGGGCAAGCCAGCCACCACCCCAGATCCAGTGGCCCACCACCGGATAAATGAAGATCGCCATCACAAAAGAAAAGACGATGAATGACACGTATTTGACGCGCTCGGCGACCGCGCCCGAAACGATCGTCGCGGCCGTGCCGCAGAAGACCAACTGGAAGAAAAACTTCGCCAGCAGCGGCACGCCAGTCCAACTAATCGAGCTGTAGACGCCATGGTACGCGTCGCCCATCGCCGGCGAGTTGTCCATGCCATTGAGGAAAAACAGGCCCTGCAGTCCAATCAGCGCCGAGCCATCGCCGAACATCAGCCCCCAGCCCAGCACTAGAAAACCGAGCGAGGAGACCGCGAACACGACAAAGTTCTTCGAGAGGATATTGACGCAGTTTTTGGCGCGCGCAAAGCCGCTCTCGACCGTGGCAAAGCCCAGATTCATGAAGAACACCAGCATGGCCGCGATCACCACCCAGAGCGTGTCGAGCGTGACTTTGGTCGAGGCCGCGCCGTCCTCCGCCCAAGCCATGGACACGCTGCCCACGAGGGCCAGCAGCAACACGCTGAATTTGAACGTCCGCAGCATGACAAACTCCTGCACATGGGTTAAGACAATCTCCAACCGTGCAAGACAACTGACGTGCCAGCTCCGGACATTCATTTCAAATAATTCTCCTGCAACAGGTTATAAAAACACAGGCGGTTGCATAACCAGTATAGTAACTACAAATATGTAGCTTGTTCGATTCGTTACAACATATAGGTCGCTTCCATGACGCCTTCCGTAGCAAAACAAATCAGGGCGTTGATGCGGTTGACAGGCGCAGGCGTGGCTGCTACAATTTGGCATGTTTACCATCAGGAACACGATCATGCCGATTGTCAATCGCTCGGTCATCTGTGCGCTGGCGTATCTGTTGACCGTGTGCGTGCGCGCCGACATTGAGATCACCGTGCCGGATGCGCCGGACGAACCGGCGGCGCAGGCCTTACCGGGCGACGCCGCTGCAGTACCCGCACCGATTGTGCCCGCGCCGCCCGTCGTCACTGCCGTGCCGCCCGCGCGTGCGGTTGCGCCGGCCGCACCCGCCTCTGCCGTGCGCGTGCCACCGCCGCCCGGCACGATCTTCACCGTGCAGCTCGGCGCGTTCAAAGCGCGCGAACGTGCGTTTGCGTTGTATTGGGAGCTCGCCAAGAAACTTCAGCCTTTGCAAGTATCCGCGCCGTTGTCGAAGGACGGCATGTACCGCGTGCGCTACGGTTCGTATCCCAATTATGATGAAGCCAAAGCCGCCGTGGAAAAACTGAAGAAACTACAGATCAACTCTTTTGTCACGCCGCTCGACGCGTCCGCGCCGGCGGCAAGCCCCGCCCAGGAGACTAAGTAATGGCCGAGATTCGCCCCTTTCACGCCGTGCGCTATGCCGCCGGCACCGACCTTGCCCGCGTTGTCACGCAGCCGTACGACAAGATTTCGCCCGAACTGCGGCAGACGTATCACGCGCGCGATCCGCACAACCTGGTCAATCTGATTCTGCCGGATGAGGCCGCCGGTGTGGACAAATATCAGCACAGCGCAGACGTCTTCAAACAATGGTACGCGGCCGGTGCGCTGGCACGCGACCCGGCCGCCGGCGTCTATCCCTATCGGCAACACTTTGAGATTTTTGGCCAACAGCATGTGCGCGACGGCTTCATTGCGCGCCTGCACGTCGAGCCTTATGAAAAGAAAATCGTCTTTCCGCACGAGCGCACGCTGGCCAAGCCGAAAGCGGACCGGCTGTCGCTGCTGCGCGCAGGGCGCGTGCATTACGGCCTGATCTTCTTGTTGTATGAAGACGACGGGCGCATCCAAGGCATCCTCGACCAAACCATGACCGGCGCGCCCTGCGCCGCACTGACGGACGACTTCGCCGTGCGCAACGAGCTGTGGCAGATCAATGCGGCGGCCGGCGTGCATGCGGTGCAGGCGGCCATGGCGGACAAGCAAGTGTTCATCGCCGATGGCCATCATCGCTATGAGACCTCGCTGGCCTATGCGGCCGAAAAGCCGCTCGATGTGTGCGCCCAGTACACCATGGCGATGTTTGTCAACATCCGCGGGACGTTGGTCGTTCTGCCGACGCACCGCTGCGTGCACGGCCTTGAAAACTATTCGCGCGCACAGTTGCAGCAGGCATTGCAGCGCGCGTTTACCGTGCAGCCGTGCGCGGATTGCGCGGCGATGCTGGCCGCGACGCGCGCGCCGCAGGGCGTGGCGTGCCTGGGCGTGTACGACGGCAAAGAATTTTACACGGCGACGCTGAAAGAGCTCGGGCCGATGCGCGCCGCCGCGCCGGAACGTTCAGACGATTGGCGCGCACTCGACGTGGCGATTTTGCACACCCTGGTGATCGAGCGCGCGCTGGACATCAGCGCCGCGCGCGTCGAGCAGGAAGCCGGCGTGACCTATCATCGCGACCCGCACGAGGCCTTGCAGCGCGTGCGCAGCGGCAAGGCCCAATGCGCCTTCTTCTTGCGGCCGACGGCAGCGGCGCAGGTCTGCGCCGTGGCACGCCATGGCGAAGTCATGCCGCAGAAGTCCACCGATTTCTATCCCAAATTGCTGTCCGGCCTGACCATGTATGCGCTCGACCTACAGGACGCCTGATGCCAATTTCTTTTGCAGCAAAACAAATTACGGTGCCGCGCGTTCGCTTCTTCGTTAATTTCTTTCGTTGCGAAATGAATTGTGGTGCAGCAATACAACGGCCGCACAAGAATGAGGCTGCGCCTTCCGATCGATGTTCGATCCCGCCGTTGGCGGGACTCCAAGCAGCATTCGATGTTGAATGTTCAATGTTAATGTCTTCTTCGTGTCTTCGTGCCTTCGTGGCAAAAATTGCCGCAGCATCTGCGTTCGGCAACGTCGCCGAAACCACGCGATGACCTATCTGCTCTACAGTATCGAGATCGTCGTCACCTTGATGCTGGGCGCGGGCTGCGGCGCGGCCCTGGTGCGGCGGCGGATCCTGCACGAACAGGCGCTGAAAGACCTGAGCGCGATTGTCATGAACGTGACCTTGCCCTGTCTGCTGTTGGTGAACATCGTGCCGGCGGTGAGTGTCGCGGCGCTGGCGCGCTGGTGGCTTTTGCCGGCGGCGGCGCTGCTGAACGTCAGCGTGGGATTGCTGGTCGGCTGGCTGGGCACGCGCGTGGCGCGCACGCCGGCCGCGCTCGAACGCGGCGCGATTGCGCAAGTGGCCTGCGGCAACGGCGCGTACATTCCCCTGGCCATTATCGCCGTGCTGCTGCAAACGCGCCCGGCCTTATTTGGCAACAACAATGCCGCCGCGCTGGGTATCACCTATGCGTCCCTGTACCTGATTGCCTATTCGCCGCTGCAATGGGGTGTCATCTTCCCGTTCTTGAGCCACAAGCCATTGCGCACGCTACGCCTGCGGCAGATCGTGACCATGCCGATGGTCACCGGGATAGGCGCGGTCATCATCGGCGTGCTGCCGTGGACCAAAGCGCTGCTGGTGGGCGACAACGCGCCGCTGGCGGCCGTGTACCACGCCGCCACCATCATTGGCCAGGCGACCGTGCCGTGCGCGCTCTTGATTATCGGTGGCAATCTGGCGCATGGGCCGCGCCCGACCGTGTTGCGCTGGCCGACCGTGCTGTGCGCCGGCCTCGGTCGCTTTGTGGCGATGCCGCTGGTGGCATTGGCGGGCATCGTGGCGTTTCGCGCGCTGGGCGTGCTGCCGCGCGACGACAAAGTCATGTATTTTGTACTGCTGTTACAGGGCTTTATGCCGCCGGCCATGAATTTGATGGTGATGTACGAAGTCTTGGGCCGCTGCAAGAAAGACATGGCGGCGTTGATGTTCTGGCTGTATCTCGCAGCGATTCCGATGATGGCGCTGTGGTTGACCATTGGCATGAAGGTGGTGCAATGATAGTCCAAGCGGTTTCCAGGATTCAGGGTTCGGGGTTCAGGATCAAACGGATAGTGTGGGGCACGCCGTCAACGTTGCGCTGCGCGCTGAGCATTGGTGCGGGCGCCTGGCTGGGCATGCAGGCCGTCGGCTCGCCGGTCTGGTGGTGCGGGCTGGTGCTGGCCCTGGCGCTGCGGACGCATCTGCCGTGCGTCGCGCTGGGCTGGGGCGCAGGCGCACTGTTGGCGCCGGCATTGGCCGGCATCTGCGAGGCGCGCGGCGCGGCCATGCTGCAGAGCGACCCGGCCGGCTGGCGCGCGCTGCTGAAAAAACCTTTTGTGTGTTATCTTGATCTGCACCGGGCCCAGACGTTGGGCCGTTGCGTGGTTGGCGCGTACTGGGCGCTGGGTGCGAGTGCCGTCAGCGCGGTGTTGCTCGTGCTCAGCAAGAAATATCTTTTACGGAGATCGTCATGAAACTCATTCGATGGCCGGCGCTGACGTTGATGCTGGCATTACTGTTGGTCGGGTTTTTTGCCATCAGCCAGGTGGACAACACGGGCGTGCGCCAACGCTTCGAGACCATCGCCACGCGCGAACTCGATACGGTGGTGCGACTGGGCGCGCTGGATGTCAGTGTCTTTCGTTCGACCCTGCGCGGGCAGAACCTGCAGGTGACGGACCCGAGCCAGCGCGGCCGCAACATTTTTGTCGCGCGTGAATTTCAGTGTTGGGCCGACCTGGCCCGCTTCTTCGAGCGCCGCGTGCTGCTGAAAGATGTCTACGCCAGCGGCGTGTATGTGCGGGTACAGCAGCAGCGCGATGGGTATTTTGTCTTTTTGAATGAGACAGCCTTGCGCCTGGCACAATACGAGCCGGTCGGCCTGCGGATCAAAAACATCATGACCTGGACGTCCGACAACATGAATCCCTTGCGCACCTTTGCGGCTCAAAAAGAAGCCGAGGATGCCGCCCGCCATGACGCGCCGGCGGCCGTCGCGCGCGACGCGATGAGCGGCCCGACCCAAGTAGTCGCGCGTGGCTTTGTGCTGAATCTGCCGCGGGACTATCCGGATCTGCTGGTGCGCCGCTTGACCCTCGAGGACGTCACCATTGAGGTTGTGCCGTTTGGCGCGCTGACCAGCATTGTGCTGCACGGCATCAGTGGCGTCTGCGAGAATCTGTCGTCACGGCCGGGCGTGCTGCCGGAGCCGATCACGTTTCATGCGCAAGGTCTCGCCAGCCTCGACCAGCCGGCGCCGTTCGCCGCGACCGGCCTGATTGATCTGTTCGCCGACCAGAAAACCGTGCAGATTGATTTTGCGCTGAGCAACATGGCGCTGCGCACGCTGCTGCCAATCGCCGAGGTGTATTCGCCCCTGTTTCGCTTGATGAACATCGAGTCCGGCGCGCTGACCGCGCGCGGGCGGGTCGAACTGCGCAACAATGTGGTCGTCCCCACCGAAGTGTTCATGAGCGTCCAGCAGCTGACCGCCAACTTTGACGCCTTGAAGGATCTGGTGCCGTGGCTGCGCGCGCTGAACTTCCGCGACAGCTCGCTGACGATGCAGGTGCCGATTGACGGCCGCCGCCCGTACATGCATTTTGACGAAGCCATCAAAAAGCAGCAGGTCTCGACTGAAATTCATAACTTCGAGATGCGCATCAATCCGCGCGACGCCAACAAAAACTTCCTCGACGGCATCCTCAACAATGCGCTGCAAAACAAGAAGTAGTGCCACCTCTTCACTGATAACCGCAAACTGAAAACCGAAAACATCAGGTCCCTATGCGCATCGGTATTCTTGGTTCCGGTTCGGGCACGAACTTCGCGGCGATTGCGGATGCGATTGCGCGCGGCACGCTGACCAACGTCGAGATCGCGTTGGTGCTCGCGGATGTGCCGGATGCGGGCATGCTCGAACGTGCCCGCGCGCGCGGCATCCCGGCAAAATACCTGCCGGCGGATGCCTATAAAACCAAGCTCGACGGCGTGCAAGAGGTCGTCTACCTGCACACGTTGCTGGGCGCGGGCGTCGAGTATGTTGTGCTGGCCGGTTTCATGCGTATGATCAAAAGCGGCATGCTGGCGACGTTTCCGCGGCGCGTGATCAACATTCATCCGGCGTTGCTGCCGGCGTTTCCGGGCTTGCACTCATGGGAACAGGCGCTGGCGTATGGCGTGAAAGTGACCGGCTGCACGGTGCATTTCGTCGACGGCGGCGTGGACAGCGGGCCAATCATTGCGCAGGCGACCGTGCCGGTGCTAGATGACGACACACCACAGACACTGCATGCCCGCATTCAGGAACAGGAGCATCTGTTGTACCCGCGCGCACTGCAATTGCTGGCCGACGGGCGCGTCACGGTGCAAGGCCGGCGGGTGGTGCACACGACATAAAAAGTCGATTGTCAACAGTAGTTAGAAAAAAGGAAGGGCATAGCAATGAAAGCACGCAAGATAATAAGAATAGCTTTATATGTAATTCTTATCTTGTCGACCTTATACTGTGTACTGACCTTGGCAATCGCATTTCTGTCTGGGCCCATATGATTTATGGGAAGTACACTAACCTGATGACAGGGAGAGCATATGTGGCGCCAACAACAGGTCGGTACAGTGCAGCAGCGGGTCGTCGTGGCTGGTGTCGCTGTGGTGCTGTGCCTGAGTAGCGCGCGCGGCGAACTGCTGTTTTACGATCATGTAATGGGTGCGCCGCGCACGTTCACCGCACGCAATGACGGCGAGCACACCTATCCATTCTGTCTACGCTATTTCGAGGGTGCCGTGGCGGTGGTCAAGCCCGGGCTGGCCTATCCGGACAATGCCGGCGATGCCTGCAGCAATGCGTATGGCATTGCCAACGGCTACATGACCGTGACGCCGCTGACGCGCGCGCTGCAAATGTATTTGGACCGCGTGGAGGAAGATGACAGCAACGAGGTCTCCTTGGCGGTGAGTATGCTGGTGCGCTGCGTCAGCAGCAGTGGGCCGCGCAGTTGGGCGGGTGTTTCACTGCTGTTTGGCTCCTCGCCCATTGTGTCGGTGGGCATGGTGGGCACGGATGACAAGTGGACCATTCGCGGATTGAACACAAAAATGAAGTCGTTCACCGTGCGCAATGTTGCGTTCAAGTACCGCGACGCGCAGATCAAGAAGAAGACGGCGGCGGTGCCGGCGCACCGCGGCCAGACGTACCTGATCGTGCTGTGGATGCGCAGCACCGGCCGCACGATGCGCTGGGGCGCGGATGTGAATCCGGCCTCGCCGCAGGAGGCCGAGCTGCGCGGCTTCAGTGGCGGCGGCGAGCGCATTCCGCTGTTTGACACGGTTTCTTTCGATGCCGAGGGCGCCAAGCTGCTGGTGGATGAACTCCGCATTGGCACGCGCTTGCAGGATGTCTTTCCCGATGCGGCGGCGAATGACGCGCCGGGCGAGCAGCCGTTTGCGTTGCCGGCCAGCGCACGCGCGTCCATCATTGCCGTCAAAGGTGATCTCAATGACGGCACGGCCTGCCTGGCGCAGCAGAACGGCAAGACCTATTTATATTCGAACATCAGCGTGTTGATGGGCAATCGCGGCGTGAAGTTCGTGGACTATAAAGGCCGGCAGTACAAACCGCTCAGCATCGAATGCGCGCGCGATGGTGATCTGGTGCGCATGGCGGTCAGCAATGCGCCGGCGACCGTGTTGCGCGTCGGCCCGACACCCTCGAACGGCACGGCCATTGCCGTCTGCCCCAATGCGTACGGCGAATATGACTTCACCCCGGTCTACGGTACGATCGTGGCCACCGGTCCGCAGCGGGTCGAAATTGACGCCCTCTTTACCGGCGCACTGATGGGCAGTCCGATCATCACCGCCGCCGGCCAATTGGTGGGGATTGCCACGCACGTGCGCGAACCCAATCCGGACTGGGTCAACAAGGACACGCCGTTTGTGGTCATCCGCCGCTTTGGCGCGCGGGTTGACACCATTGCGACGTGGACGCCCTGTGCGCCGGCCCTGTTTGCGCAGCACGGCGGGATCATCGCCCAGCGCGAGGAGTTGCTGACGGCGTTGCTGACGATCATGGGCACCTGGGCGCCCGACCCGTGCTGGGCATATGTGCCGCCGTACCGCTGGTTGCCGCGCGGCCTGCGCAGCTGGTCGCAAGCGCACAATGATGAAGCGCAGCGCAATCTGGTGCGCTTTCTCAAGGGTGACACCGGCGCCGAAAGCGCCATGCAAAAATCGCTCAAGGAAGACATCCGCGCCCTGCGCACGGAGCTCGATCGCACCGCCTGCACGGCGCCGCTCCGCTGGCAACTGCCGTTTTTCAGTGACAACTGGAAACAGATGGACACGTTTCAACAATTGCTAAAAAAATCGTTGGATACGGCATATAATCAGGTGGACAGCAAGGCCGATGCGCGCTGACGCGGAGAACATGCGTGCACTGATAGTCGCGGGCATGTGCACATTGCTGTGCTTGACCGCCTACGCCACGCGCTGGGACCGAAGCCCGTCACAGGAATGTGCACGCGTCGTGCAATTGCCGCGCACGAATGACATCTACTTCGGCCGCAATGCGCTGACATGGTCCAGCTTTCTTCAGCTTGCCAGCAACGGCACGTATCGTGTGTTGGAGTGCCAGCATTTGTATGTGGAAGAAAGCGACCGCGGCATCTGGACGCAGTCGGCCGGCGACAAAATCGTGTTTACCACAACTCGCACAGGCTACAGCATCAACTGTGGGCCGCTTGCGTTTTGCTTTGCTGCACTGCATCGCCCGGAGTTGGTCGTACGTACGCGTGACCGCGTGACCAATCTGCTGACGACCACAGATGCCGACAGCTACAAAGCCGGACGGGTTATCAAACTCGCGGGGTTGATTGATCCGGCCGGGTATGACCGGCCGTTGATCGAGGTTGCCGCGGAGGTCAAGACGGTGACTCGCGACGAACTGCAGCGTTTTGCAGACGCCTTGTCTGCATGGCTCGAAAACCCGCCGACCAAGCATTTCCGCAGCACGCCCTATCAGTATCGTGATGTCGTCTTTCTGGCCGGCACGCGCAGTTCGTGGGGACTTGCGCAGAGTACGCAGGAATGCGTCGCCAGCATCAACAACTGCTATCCAAGCGGCCGGCCGCCGCGCCTGATGCAGCAGATAGACCAGTCCGAATTCGAGTATCGCACGGCGCACCGCCAGCCGTTCCTGGCGCATCCCGAAATGAACCTGCTCATGGCGCTCCCCCCGTGGCTGCGTATGGGCTTCATGCTCTTTATCTATTTCCCGTTTGCTGCTGTGCCGCTGGCGATGCTGCACGCCTTGATTTTCATCAAGACGCGCGGGCCATGCCCGGCATGCGGTGCGCCAGCCGCGCGTTGGAAATCGCGCGGACTATGCGGCCTCCTACGTTGCCGAAACTGTCGGATATGGTTCAGAGTTAAGCACCGTCAAGCATGGCGCATGATTGTGATATTGATCATGACATGCGTATTGGGTTCTGTATGGGCCTTGTCTGGAATCTTTTTTCTGACAAATGACTTTCCCGCTTTCTTGCTTCTGATAGTGGCGATATGCGGGTGTCTTGAGATAGTCGAGCGGCGCTGGTATCTGCGCTATGTGTTCAGGCACATGAATACGGAGGTCGAGCTGGTGCGCGCGAAAAAATTGTGGTGCGGCATCGTGCGCTGACGCGCACGGCGTTGTGAAATGCGCATGGAGAACATCATGCGCGGCGAACGCTTTCGCCATCAGCGGGATGCATCAGCATGTAGCCGCGTTAACCAAGAAAAATCGTGAAAGCTATGCCAAGAGTTCTGGAAGCCTGGCGAACAATATTCGACAGGATCAACATGATTTGACATGATTGCGGCAGAGTAGCGCGCGGCGCGATAATCAATAAAACGGCCAATGGCCACAGGCACTGCCCACGTCTAGTCGCAGCGAAGTATCATGTACGATCATGTAAATCCTGTCAAGAAGGAATTAGTGTCATGTCAGTGGCTGGCAAACTTTCAAGGCAAGGGCAAGGATGTGAATCCGGATTCCCAAAAAAGAGGACAGATTAGAGTTCCTACCCTAGCAGCGTTTCAACAAGCCAAGATGCCCGTAAAACAAGGGAAGTAGCGAAAGCTATGCCAAAAGTTCTGGAGTCCGTCAGCGGCGCCGGGGGATTTCGCGCACCCCGGCTGCCACACCACACGCCCAATCTGCGTCTTTTCCCTACCAGTAGGCGCATTGCGCTTTTCCACTCCTTCAATAGTCAATAATTTTTCCCACGGAAATCCCGGTAGAGGCATTTACTCAATCTCATTCACCCACGACGCAAGGTCGTGGGGGTCTCGGCATGCAAAGAAGGCGACGGCTGCCGTACCGCAACCGAAAACCGAAAACTGAAAACTGCCGCGGCACCGCCGTCAGCGCCAGATGAACCAGACGGCGAGATAAGCGGCAATCACGGCGGCGAGGGTGAACGGCAGGCCGATCTTGGTGAACTCACCAAAGCGCACCGGATAGCCTTCTTTCTTGAGCAAACCACAGGCGGCGATGTTGGCGGAGGCGCCGATGGGCGTGATGTTACCGCCCAGACTCGCGCCGAGCAGCAGGCCGAAATAGAACAGGGTCGGATTCACTTGCATGGCGGCCGACATCTTGGTGACCACCGGCAACATGGCCGCGAGATAGGGAATGTTGTCCACAAAGGCCGAGAGCAAGACAGAGACAAACACGATGATGGTGTAGCCGAGGAAGACATTGCTGCCGACCATGCCCGAGAGCGACTGGCCGAACAAATCGATCCAACCCGTGCTGGTCAGGCTGCCGATCAACACGAAGATGCCCATCAAAAAGAAGGTAGTGTCGTAGTCCAGCGATCTGAGGCCGGCGAAGAGCGAGACTTTGCCACGCCAGGTCTGCCACACCAGCGCAATCGCGCCGGCCACCACACAGATAAGGCCCGCGCCGTGCGCGAACTGGGCCTTGAAGAACGAGGCCGTGGCCAGGGTGAAAATCAAGGTGATCAGCAGCACGGTGGGGAACCACGACTGCACTGTTTCAACCGGGATCAGCTCTAGTTTTTCGCGCTGGGTGCGAAACACAAAGTACAGCACGAAGAACGACGTCAGCGCGCCAAGCTGAACCGCGAAGAAGATGCTGGGCTTGCCTTGATACCAGAAGAAATCCGTAAAACTCATGCCGGCGGACATGGCGAGCAGCATGCTCGGCGTGTCGCCAATCAAGGTGGCCGCGCCTTGCAGATTGCTGGAAATGGCGATGGCAATCATCATTTTCTTGGGATTGAACTTCAGCTTCTTGGCCAGAGCCAGGGCGACGGGTGCGATCAGCAGCACGGTTGCGACATTGTCCACGAAGGCAGAAATGGCGCCGGTGAGCAGGCAAATGAAGAGGATGGCCCAGGCCGTGTTCTTCGAGCGATCCACGATCACTTCGGCCAGATAGGCGGGCGCGCGACTTTCAATCAGGACGTCGGCGATCATCAAATTGCCGACAAAAATACCGATGACGTTCCAGTTGATCGAGGCGAAGGCTGCGCCGAGCGAGACGACGCCGGTGAGCAGCAGCAGCGCGCCGGCGCCGAGCGCGACCAGCATGCGCCGCGTGGGCAGGACAATAAAGCACAGGTACGCCGCAAAAAATATCAGCAGCGCCAACAAGCGGTCATTCAAGAGGCCATTCATCATGGTCGTCATTGTATCAAAAAAAAACAATACGCGCAAAAAGACAGTTGCGGATCGCGAGAGGAAAACCATGCGTGGCGCATGGTTTTATAATTTAGCTGTGGCGCAGGAAGCGATAGAGCAAGACGGCCAGGGCGGTGAAGCCGTCGCGCAGCTCGTTGGTGCGCAGCATCTGTTCAAGCTCGTCGAGCGTAAACCAGCGCACTGCCGTGACTTCGTCATCATCAATGGTATCGCTGATTTTGTGCGCAGCGCGGGCGACAAACAAATGAAAATGATGATTGCTGCGGCCAATCTGCGGATGAAAATTGTAAAGTGGCTCGAGGAGGGGCGCGTCATGCCCGGTTTCTTCGATCAGTTCGCGGCGGGCGCCTTCGCACAGATCCTCGCCGGGTGGAATATTGCCGGCCGGAATCTCCCAACCAAAGGCGTCGACCATGTAGCGATACTGCATGGTGAGCAAAATGCGCCCGTCCGCGCCGACCGGGATGACGCCGGCGACCAGCATCGGGAACTCGAGCGCGTGGAAATCAATGCTTTTGCCGCTGGGCAGGGTGATGGTGTCGAGATGATGCGTGACCCACTTGGACTCGACCAAGGTGGTGCGCCGGGTGCGCTGCCAGCGCGGGCGCGTGCCCGCAGTCATGCCGGTGGCTCGAGCAAGCGCCAGGCGGCGCGCGTGTCGGCCACGGACAATTGCCCGGGTGCGACGGCGTGCGCCAGCGCGGCATAGCCGAGCACCGAACCAAACACCGGCGCGACCATGCGTACGGCACGGCCATACGGGCCCATGCCGACGACGGCAAGTTTCAAGTCCGGCGCGGCCTGCGGTAATGCCAGCAGGCGCAACACATCCGCCGCCGAGGCGCAGTGAGTGGCCAGTTTGACGATAGTGTCGGCGGGCGCGTGGGCGGCGCGGGCGGTGGCGAGCAGTTCATGCAAGCGCGCGTCCGGTGGCGTGGCCGAGAAATCGTGCCAGGAAAGAATGCAGGTAGTGGCATGGCGGGCGAGGTCGTCGCGCAGGAGCGCCAGCAACAGCAGATTGGCCAATTCGATATCAACGGCGTCAACCAACGGCAGGGCGATGCGCAGGAACCGCGCGCGCTGTTCGAGCGGCAAGCAGCATTCGCCGCCTTCCTTGACATCGCGCAAGGTGCAGATCAGCGGCCGGCTGGTGGCGGTGCGCAGCGCGCAGAGATCTTGGGCCAGCGTGTCGGTGGTCACCAATTCCGTGAGGTCGGCGCGATATTCGACAAGATCGGGCGGGCAGGCCGTGATGGCCGCCAGATCAGCTGCCAGGGTGCGCGCCGTTGCGACACCGACAAGTTGGGGAGGGACGCAGGTGATCATGGCGTATGCTCGCCAAACACCTCGGCGGTGAAGACAAACAGCTCGGCGGATTTGTAGGCGTCCACATCCAAGCCCGCTTTGCGGCCGAGCTGGCGCAGGAACGTTTCGCGATCCCAGCCTTGCTCGGTGGCGACTTGCGGCAGGAAGACGCCCTGATAGCGGCCTTTCTTGAGCACGACGCCATGCACGCCGGCGATGACGTCCTCGGGTGCGGCCACTTTGCGCAACGGGCTCATGACTGAAATTTCGATTACGATATTCTGCAATTCGCCGGGCTGCACAGGTGAAAAGCGCGGGTCTTCGGTGGCCGCATTGCAGGCGTTCTCGCGCACCGTCTCGGCCAACGGCTTGATGCCTTGAATGTAGCCGATGCAGCCGCGCAGCTCGCCATGTTCATGCAAGGTGACGAACGCGCCGGCGTTTTCCTTCAAGCGCGGGGTGAGCGGATAGGCGGCCAAGTCGGGCACGCCTTTTTTCTGGACATGCCGGGTGAGCGTATCGCGGGCGAGAGTGAGCAAGGTGTGGCGTTCGGCGGCGGTCAAGCCGGGTTCGTTGGTGGCCGCGACCGCTGGGACGGCGTTGGTGGCCGCGGCCGTTGGGGCGGGTGCGGGCGCGGGCGGCGCAGCAGCCGCATCGTAAAATGCGAGCGCGGCATACGAAACGCTGTGGGTATATTCGTTGTCGGCGTCGCCGGATTTGTAGTAACGCAGCAGCGTGCCGTGCGCGGCGGGCGGGAGCGTGGCCAGCATCAGCGCGGTTGGCATGACGCCATCCCAGGTGATGCCGGTTTGGGCGGCATAGGTGAAGATGCCTTTGATGTCCTTGGCGAGGATGCGCTCGAACGCACCCTGATCGAGCGCCGACAAGCGGTTCTTAACGTCGTCGCGAAAGGGCGCAAAATCAAAGGCCGCCCCATAGTGGGTGAAATCCGTGCTGACGACCACCAAGTCGCGCGGGCCGACTTGCTGTTTGAGCAGCGCGCCCAGTTCGGCTGCCTGGCTGGGCGTGAGCTGGCCGACGATGAGCGGCACGAGCGTGAAATCTTTCAGCATCGTCTGCAGAAACGGCAATTCGAGTTCGAGGGCATGTTCGCGCGCGTGCGCGGCGGGCAGGTCGCGCACCAGCGGGTTTTTGCGCAGCGCGTCGAGCACCGTGCGATCCAACGGCACCAAGCCGAGCGGCGTCTCGAACGCATCAACATTCAGGCTGGCGACGCCCTCAAACGCAATATAATGCGACGGCCCCAGCAGGAACACGCGCGCAACCGACTGGCCTTCGAGCTGTTTGAAACTTTCCGCGGCACAGCGGCCGGCATAGGCATAGCCGGCATGCGGCGCAATCAGGGCGCGGATCGTCACGCCGGTGAGGGTGCGCGTGGCTTGCTGCAGATAGCCGGCAATTTCGCGGGCCAAGGCGGTTTTGTCGGCGGGATACCAACTGCCGGCGACGGCAGGGCGGCGAATGGTCATGGGTTTCATGGGCGTGGCTCCAAGGCAATGGCTAGCCGTGCTGCAGGCAAGGATGGCGACCAGTAGCAACATCCGCTGTCGGCGCAGACCGCACGCGGCGGCGGCACGCTGCAGGCCGCGCGGATGACTGCCAATATGATGGTCGAGAGGCATAGTGCTATTATAGCATAAGTGCGCGAATGTTTTTATGGAGAAAATGTTATACTTACTGACGTAGTATGCAGCATGAGCGCATACGCATATTGTGCATGAGTAACTGATGCAAGGACGACCTGCAATGAAACGGATGGCCAGTATTCTAGTGATGATGAGCATGGTGCCGCTGACGCTGACGGCGCAGCAGAGTCTGATGAGCGCAGCCGCCGCTGCATCGGCGACGAACGTCGCGCCGGCGGGCGTGTTGTTGACCCCGGAAATGGTGCTGGGCGTGATGAACCCGCGCGCGGTGCAGGCTGCACCCGTGACGCCCGCGCCGTCAACACCGGCACCGGTTACGCCTGCGCCGGTGACCATCGCACCGGTCACGCTGGCGGCGCCGACCGGGCAGGTCGGTCAGTTACCAGCCACCACCCCGGTCACCCCGATTACACCGGCGGCGGTGACGACCCCGGTCACCCCGATTACGCCGGCGGCGACCACCCCGGTCACACCCATTACACCGGCGGCGGTGACGACCCCGGTCACACCCATTACACCGGCGGTGACTACCCCGGTCACCCCGGGGCCTGTGACGACATCCGTCATGGCGGAGGTGCAGCTTGGGCAGATCAACGCAATTGGACAAATGCCGCCGATGCCGCCTGCGCCCGTCTTGATCACCAATGAGCCGCAAGCGACGACCGAGACGTATCCCGATGGCCGCATCAAAGCGCGCGGCTACATCATGACCGACAACAAGGGCACGCCATTCCGCTTGGGCCCGTGGGAGTTGTGGTACAGCAACGGCTGCATGGAAAGCTGCGGCTGGTACATGCAGGGCTACAAGGAAGGGGTATGGACCAATTGGCACGACAATGGTCAGCTGAAGTCATACGGGACGCATCAACAAGATGTCTTGCAGGGCAAATGGGTTTTGTTTGCGCTGGATGGCACGCCGCAGATGGGCAGGTACGTGAATGGCAATCCGGACGGCGAATGGATCTTCTGGTATACCAACGGGCAGATGGCCGCCCAAGGTGATTATGAAGAAGGCAAGCCGGATGGCAAGTGGCGTTACTGGCATGCCAACGGGCAACTGGAAGTGGTTGGCTCATTTGACGCGGGCATGCGCGACGGCGAACGCACCTACTATGATGAAACAGGTCGCAAGGTTGCCGAAGGAGATTTTGAGGAGAACGAAAAAGTTGACACATGGCACGAGTGGGGCCCGACCGGCCTTGAAAAAACGACGACATACCAGAAGGGCACGCCGCGGGAAGTGATCGAGGAGCTGTCACGCTACCCCAATGGCAAGAAACGCGAAACCCTGACCTATATCTACGCCGGGCCGCAGCCGCCGGCTTATGCGACCCTGACGGTCTATTATGACAATGAACGCAAATATGCCGAAGGCCTGTGGGCCAACGGCAAGCAAGAAGGCGAGTGGATTACCTGGGCGCCCAACAAGAAGGAGACCTCGCGTGGCACGTACTCGGGCGGTCTGAAGCATGGCCAGTGGAATGAAGTGGATGCCGCCGGCGTGGCGCACACCCTGTTCTACAATTACGGCACGCCGGTCAGCACGCCGGACCAAGTGACGGTAGTGACGCCCACGATATCCGGAATAATCCCGTCGACGACCCCGCCGGCGCTCCAACCAAGCGCGCCACTGCTGCAACCGGCGACCGCGCCGACCGCGCCGGTCACCACACCGGCATCGCCGACCGCGCCGGTCACCACGCCGGCACCGTCGCCGACCGCGC
>Ga0268276_1000133_pt1 | contig 88625 bp, 77 predicted proteins | sample saktaG_4_FD_190145 | JGI IMG/M metagenome (GOLD analysis project Ga0268276, IMG submission 190145) | Saline water microbial communities from Sakinaw Lake, British Columbia, Canada - sak_2010_1_5_45m | ecosystem: Environmental > Aquatic > Non-marine Saline and Alkaline > Saline ... | reverse complement strand
TTGCGCATAGCTTCACTCATTCTCTTTGAGAGATAGTTCTTTATGAATAGCTATTATGTCAATGAACAAGTATAACAATTTTACCGCTAAAAGGGTGGTACCTTTTTATTTGTCACTCAACCATTAGATATTAATCCGTATTATGCTGAGGTGGGAAGTTGATACGGATAAACGTACACTTTAACAACATTCCACTTGCAATATAAATTACCAAAAGAATCTTTTTTATTCCTCTGATAATCAGACCACCAATACGGCGAGTAGGGTGGTTCAGGAACCATCTTAATGACCACAATTTGCCTCGCTTGTACGCCTCCATAGGCCGCAGACACCGTAACACGTGCCTGATCAGAGGGAAGGCCGTTCTTTTCAATTACGTATGATACGGTATCACCACCCGCCAGCACATTGTTGACCTTCACAGTATCATTGAGTTTATTGCTATCCCACCAGAAAGGAATTGCCATATTGGTGACAGCATGGTTGAGACCGGCAGTTGCGATCATTCGCGCTTCTGCATAATAACTTTTCTGATCTCCTACCTGCATGATCCTGTTATTCATTCCCTGGATCATGAAGGCATAGAATCCAAACACAAGGCTGAATCCACATACTAAAACTACTTTTACTGTTCCGTTCATGCTGCCCTCCCCCTGAGTGTATGAGAATCTTCTTCTCTCTTCAGGTTATCCAGGATGCTCAATAAATTTGTTTTTGCCACAAAAGCTTTTGCTCCGACTTGCATTGCAGCCTCTCTCATTTCCATAGTATCGTCCTGTGTAACAATCATAACCTTTGCATCAGGAAAATGCTTGTGGATGAGACCAGTGGCAGTGAGTCCATCCATTTTATTCATTCTCACATCCATCAACACCCAGTCTGGCTGATGCAGGCTGTATTCACCCAGTGCATCTATCCCATCCGAACATTCGAATATCTTACTTGTTTTCTGTTTCACGATATTCGCAATCATACTTCTCATCTTTGCATTATCATCAACAATCAATATGCTTAAAGCAGGATTCATAGTTTCATCTCAAAAAATGTTGTTCAAATTTGTTGGGTATAAATTCCACTTTTACTTCCACATGTGCAATCAGGGTTATCCCTTATTCTTCTAGGTGTTCCCACCTGCGAAGAAAATGATGCGAAATCAATGTATTTGTGCGAAGTCGTGTTCATCTAAGAAATTTTCAAATGGATGGCATTTCGTCCCTTTTTAATTCGTTGATTATTTCTCCAATTCTTACTGTCCTTTTGGCAATGAAATCAACTGCATAGGCAAAGCGAAGTTATTACGCAAATAACCTGTATTCCAGGTTCTCCCGGTAACAATAAATGAGTGCTGTCTTGGATGAAAATCCACACTAATATTACTAAGGTATTACAAATGGAGACTGTTGAGCCAAAAAAATTCATTGAATGGAATCAAGATTTTAGCGTTGGAATAGAGGAACTCGATAATCATCATAAAGAACTGATACACCTGATCAACTCTCTCCAAGAGGCGATTGATGCCGATGCCGGAGTAGAGAAGATAGCTGAAGTAATTACTGAACTATTCAATTATGCCAACTATCACTTTGGAGCTGAGGAAGCTTTATTTCAGATCAGGGACTATCCGTTGGCGCAGGAACATTGCGAAAAACACCTGGAATTTAGAAAGGACCTGGCCGAACATCGTGATATGGTCGAGGCTGAGATAGACTTTGCCCGCCTGAATCTCCTCTCGTACCTGCAATTATGGTGGACAAACCATATTTTGCAAGAGGATAAGAAATATGTTGCATATCTCAGTGGGTAGCCCCGTATACCTTGCGCCTTTGATTCAAAAGATAGTACAAAAATGTGGCTGAAATTATAGCTGGTTGTGCTATTTTAAAATATTGGTGTTCCGTAGTTCATCTCATAAAACTAATATTTCAATAAAGTTCTATTTGCACTCTGCAATTTCATTCCGTAAATTGCATCAATTGAGATTCTTTTATATAAATCAGTACTCGTCGGGGAAAAAAGGGATTCCCTCCAATTTGTGAGTTCTAAGGGAAAATTGAACTATCGAAAGTATTGAATTTTAGAGGTTTTTTTACGGCGCTATCGTCTAATGGCTTAGGACGGAGCCCTCTCAAGGCTTAAATACGGGTTCGATTCCCGTTAGCGCTACAAAACCTGCCGATTTTGAATAATATCTCGCATTTCTATATTCCGTAGCCTTGAATTTTTCATTTTATTCCCTCCGACGCAGTCTATGTTATTTCAAGGATATTAAATAATTTTCAACTTTCCATTTGCTCATTTCGTTAAGAATATATATTTTCCACAACGTTTTCATATGCTTATCATAAAGTGACCTATTATGGCTATCGATCTGCTCGAGCAGATACACCCGCATATCAAGAATTCAATTTATCCTCATCGCATAACATTCCCTGATTGGAGAATGAAAGAAGGAGATTTTCCTAACGCCGCCTCCATTACAACGAAAGATAAGTCCTGGACATCTATACGAATTCCATTCCAATGGGGAAAATTTGCTGCAACATACTGGTTTCGTCAAACAATTGCAGTGCCATCCAATTTCGCAGGTAAACCGCTTGTTCTTCTCCTTGATTTTCCAGAGGCGCTTCTTTACATCAATGGAAAGCCTTTCCATGGTATCGATCAACATCACAAGGAAATTTTAATTTCTACGAAGGCAAAATTGGATGAACAATTTGTTCTCGCTGTTCAGGCGTACAGTGGGAGGAAACATGAACACACCACCTTCGCTTTTTCCGAACTTGCGGTTCTCGATACCACGGCCCGCCGGCTCGACAGTGCTCTGACTGTCCTTCAAGATTTAGATAAAATTTTAGATCATGGTTCGCCAGAATCCAAAGAGATCCGGGATTTAATTCGCCGTACTCTTGTCTTTCTAAAATATTTTAAACCTGGAAGCGAGGAATATCCGAACGCTATCCGGCGGGCATATAACTTTCTCCTCAATACACTTGAAACTGACCTTAGGACAACTCACCCTGGATTGGTGCATCTCATCGGGCATGCACACATCGACACTGAGTGGCTATGGACCTTGCAGGAAACGGTAAGAAAATGCGGACGGACGTTTTCGTCGATGCTTCGTTTGATGGAAGAATTTCCTGAATTTAAGTATTCTCAAAGCCAGCCGGCACTTTATGAATTTACAAAGGAACATTATCCTGACCTGTACAAACAGATCAAACTTAAAATTGCGGAGGGAAGATGGGAACCGCTTGGTGCAATGTGGACAGAGGCTGACTGCAATCTTCCGGATGGTGAATCACTTATCCGGCAAATTCTTTTGGGGAAAAGATTTTATAACCATGAATTTGGAATTGACTCAAACACGATGTGGCTGCCCGATTCATTTGGATTTCCATGGGCTTTACCGCAGATCCTCGTCAAATCGGGGATAACGCATTTTTACACATCGAAACTTACCTGGAACGATACAACAAAATTTCCTTACACTTCTTTTTGGTGGCAGGGAATTGATAAATCAAAAATCCTCGCCCACATTTCCCCTCTCGGACTCGAATCTCAGGTCACTCCGAAAGCTCTGCTGAAAAGCGGAGCTCCGGCACAATCAGAGCCACCATCCTCACCGATTCTCCAGACATATGGATACGGCGATGGTGGGGGCGGCGTCACAAAGGAGCATCTAGAATATGCAGTTGTGATAAAGAATATTCTTGGTCTTCCAAATTCTCAATTGTCGACCGTTCAGGAGTTTTTCAAACAACTGGAAGAACAATCAGCCTCCTTACCGACCTGGAACAACGAGCTTTATCTTGAGACTCATCGGGGAACATACACAACTCAAGCGCTGATAAAGAAAGAAAATAGAGTTTGTGAGCGCCTCCTGTATACCGCCGAACTCCTTTCCACTCTTGTTCTCCTTTTCGGGAAGAAAGCATCTGCTCGGCGTTATCCGCATCGGGAACTTGAACAGGCTTGGAAAAGACTTCTTCTAAACCAATTCCACGACATTCTCCCCGGTACTCTTATCGCGGATGCGTTTTCAGCCGCCATGCAGGATTATCAATATATTCGAACCTCTTGTGAGACACTCATCAATACCAGCATCCATGGAATTTCGCAACCTGCTGCAAAAGGAAAATCACACTTTCATTTTTCACTGTTTAATTCCTTGGGATGGACCCGGAGCGAGTATGTTGAACTTTTTGTAAAGTCGGATAAAAAACATTTCTCTGTCAAAGATGCTGAAAGGAAACTGGTTGAAAGTCAAGTTATCGAGCGCACGGCACAGGGACAAAAACTACTTTGTTTTATTGATGCCATACCCCCTTTCGGATTTAGACATCTTATCGTCCAATCCGACAATGCCTCCGCTGTCCCATCAGTACCATGGAAAACGTCATCTCGTGGAATTGAAACCCCGTTTTTCAGAGTCCGGCTTGACAGCAAAGGCGCATTCAGTTCCATCTTTGCGAAACACCTCCGTCGTGAACTCTTTCAAAAGGGTAAGAGGGGCAATTATTTCGCCACCTTCCGCGATACTCCCAAACAATGGGAGGCATGGAATTTGGATGGCGATTTTGAGAAACACCGTATTGACCTCTGGGATATTAAACAGATAAAAATAGTGGAAACCGGCCCCCTGCGTGCAACCGTCAAAGTGGAATGGAAAACCGTGCATGGATCATCGCTGACACAACACATGCACTTCTATCACCAATCGTCACGGATAGACTTCCAGACTCATGTTCGCTGGCATGAAAAACAAGTATTGATGAAGGTATCGTTTCCATTGAACATGAAAACGCCGAATGCCACATATGATATTCCCTTCGGTGCAATCCGCCGCTCCTCAAAACCTCACACCGACTGGGAAAAAGCAAAATTTGAAGTACCCGCACAGCAATGGGCAGATTTGTCAGATGCAAAATATGGAGTGAGCATTCTCAACAACTGCAAATATGGATATGATGCGAAAGAAAATACACTGCGGCTGACACTCCTTCGATCACCTCACTATCCCCATCCCATTGAACCATCTCGTTCCGATGAAGAATTCAAGGACCAAGGTGAACATACCTTCTCCTATGCTTTGCATTCGCACAGCGGAGATTGGATAAAAGGCCAAACAGTACGTCGTGCCCGCGAATTCAATCATCCTCTTCTGGTATTTCCCAATATTTATACAGATGCTTTTCCACTTATTGTTGAGTCTAATAAAACAAATATCAGTATCGATTCGATCAAAAAGACTGAAGAAAATGATAATATTATCATTCGGCTGCACGAAGCACATGGAAACCTGACGGACACAGCGCTTCATGTGGGGTTTTCTGCATTACATGTCTGGGAATGCGATCTCCTCGAGAACGAACAGAAAGAGCATAAAATCACGAAATCGAAGATTCTTCTCAAATTTAAACCGTTCGAAATAAAGACGCTGAAGTGTATGGTGAAACGATCGAAGAAAATAGGATAACGCATTCGTAGCCCATCTCAGGTTTCTTACTGTGATCATATTACCTTACCTCTCAAGAATCATTGCTTGATTTGTTAAACCCATCAGGAATTGCCAAACACATCGCAAGCTGTTATTGTTCCTCTCTCAAGGTATGATACACCATACAAGAATAATCGAACAGACGATTAAAAGGTAACTTTTATAAACACACTATCATGAGGGAAGGAAGGTGACGAATATCAGCTGGAGCATTTATTTTATAGATTTTCCGCAAGAAGTTCACGGATCATTTTGATAATTTCAGGGGGATTGTACGGTTTCTGGATAAAATTCTTTGCACCAGACTTAATAATTTCTGTTTTGACATTCGGATTGAAATATCCGCTTGCCAGGACGCCAATCAATTCCGGATTGATTTCCCTCATTTTCAGGAATGCCTCCCATCCGCCTAAACGCGGCAACCCAAGATCGGATAACACAACACCAATCTCATCTTGATGAGCGGTGAATATCTCTATTGCTTCTATTCCATCTGTGGCAGCTAGAACCTTCAAACCGTTCTCTTCGAAAAGCAGCTGGAGGAGATCTCTCAGGATATCCTCATCTTCCACAACGAGAATTGTGTCTTTTTTAGACAATACGTTTGATTCCCTTCAATAAAATCTTCTCCCCCATCATTCCAGATTGGTTATTGCATTGGACGATGATATGCTCGAGAATAAACAAATCCCATAATGCAACATATCGATCATTCTCTCCGATTTCAAGATTTATTCATCAACAAAGAGCTAACGTTCATCTCAAAAAAGCCGTTCATTACTTCCATTACGATGATGGAAGATTCTCGGAATAACTACGACAAGTGCCTTTTCATAAAGTACTATCTTGGAAGACATAGACACTCGCTCGGGGAAACATCATAGGGATCGCCTTTCCCACACAATATCAGAATGGGAAATCTTGCTTGCTATCGAACGAAGGTCCAATTTTCTGAGGTTGTGGTTTTTTTGCCTTCTGATGAACAGCATTGGAGGTTACATAGATTGCTTTTTGAGGCTGGACCGGACAGGCATGATCACATGCACCGCATCCAACACATAACTCATTATTTACTTCGGGCAGCATGAGCTTTTCATACGGCACCATTTTCACAGCTTTGGTAGGACAATGCTCTGCACAAGCTCCGCAATCTTTTTTCTTGGAAACCACAATACAGTCGTCTTTGATAAAGGTTGCCTTACCGATTTGTGTCTCTTTTTTTATCTCCATGGAAAGCGGCAGAATTGCCCCCGTCGGGCAAACGTTTCCACAGATGACACAATCAAAATTGCAATAGCTTGCATCATAATTCATTTTGGGCTGGAGTATTCCTGCCAGTCCATAGTCAAAAGCCGATGGATACAACACCTGCGTCGGACACGAGCTAACGCACAAGTGGCATGCCGTGCAGAGACTTGAAAACCGCTCGACATTTGCTGAACCTGGAGGTGAGACAGGGTGTTTCCTGCTTACAAAAAATCCATTTATTTCTGCACTTGCAGAGCTATCCCTCCCTTGCCCTGGCAGGAGCAACCCTACCATGGGAAGAAAGAAACTTGCTAATACTTTCCTTCTCTTTGTATCTATCTGCAGAAGCGGGCCTGATGATTTCTTCCTTCTCCTCGAGTAGCTCATCCCTGCTGTGGGACATACGTCAAGACAATTAAAACATCCGATACATGCGGGGAAATCAATCTCCTTTGAACTGCTTTGTATGCAGTTTGCCTTACATACTCTTTCACACAAACCGCAATCCTTACAGTTGTTTTCGTCGATCACAATTCTGAAGAGCGAAACCCTCGACAGGAGACCTAAGAAGGCACCGGCAGGGCATAGAAGATTGCAGAACCATCTTCCGCGAGTATACGATAAATACACGATAAGACCCAGCGAGCTTCCGGAAACCAATAGGGAAACGATGTTTACATGAAGAAGCTGAATGGGAAAAATGGAGAATAATCCGAATACACTCAAAATGTATCCTGCTGCATTGTTTGCCAATATCACCGAGGGATTTACGAGGTTGGAAAGAATTCGTCCGAAGTAGCTGAACGGCTCGAGGATATTCAGAAGGATAAGACTCCCTGTCAGAGCCGCGATTGCTGTTACAAGAAGTAAACCATAATGCACAGAATATATTGGTTTTATGAAGCGAAACCTTCTATGCCTGCTCTTCCACTTTACGAGACGAATAAGAATATCCTGAAGAATTCCAAGCGGGCAGAGTGTCGAACAATACACCCTACCGAACAAAAGTGTTATGATGAGAACAAGTATCAACCCTATCGATACACTGCTGAACAGTGTCAGTGTATGGACCAATGAAGGGATCAGCTGTGTAGAGTAAAGAACTGTATGGATCCCGGCGGGGACATTATTGCCGAAATCAAGGAAGAGCATACTTACTGCAGTAACGAGCACAACCGCAAAAGCGACGCGGGTACGTTTTAACCACTGCAATACATCACCTCAAACGTTTATTCGCTTAATGCGGAGATTCTCTAAATCCATTCTGCCCACTTTTTGTTCTGCGGCCAGCTGTATATAACGAATATCTACCGGATTGAGACCAAACAATTTTGTTGCTGCCATATCAATCGTCACGATATCTGTTGAAATCAGCAGCGATTTCATTGCCACAACATCTTCCACAGAAACACCGCGGGGGCCATTTTGCTTCATCACTGCGTATGCATCAACGATATTGAGCGTTGGTTTTCGAAATGTCGCAAAATCTGCAATACATTGATGAAGATCGGTACGGTGCCAGAATCCCCTATCCCAGACATTCCCCATAAGGTTCTTCATAGCGATCGTAATGCGAGCACCACCGTGATTTTTCAGAACAGGGACGTTGATAAAAACATCGGCATTCAGAATGAGTTCATGTTCCTTTGCAGTTGTCAAACTTATGCCATGCGGCAGCGATATTTCATGATAGTACCCTTCCGAATGAGCCGGGGCAATTTTCCCTCCCGCATCCTTCACAGCCGATTCAATCCCGCTGTTCTTATAACATCTCTGCCAATTATCACATGTATGATCGAAGACATAGACTTCACCAGCACCTGCATTCCGACATTGGCGAATGATTTCGGCCACTAATTTCGGATTCGTATTACCGCCACGCTCCGGACCGACATCCCAGCCTATATTAGGCTTAACCACTACTTTTTGCCCCTTCTTAACAAAAGCCTGGATACCCCCCAGAGCTTCGAGACCTTTTTGCAGCATTACACCTGGTTCGCCACCTTTTACTGCGACCAAGTCAAATGGCAGATCGGAGGCACTATTCGAAAAAGCAAAAAGGTCTTGATAGCGTGCTGAAAGGGCAGTTCCGGCAACTACCGATGCGCCAATGCTCTTCTTAAAGAAAGTTCTGCGATCCACTTTGATTCTCCATGAGATGCCTATAAAATACTTCAGACATTTTTTATTTTTGAAAAATACTGATGAGCAATCGTAGCTGCACCGAAGATCTTTACCGCATCCCACCACGAGAATATGAAAAATCCAGCCTGCAATGAATTTGTCCAATTATGCATATATAGAAAATTGAGCTGGATGACTCCCAAAAAGAAAATACATAGAGAACCAAGAAACATTGAAAAAACCATCCACCAATAATCGCGGCGGATATTTGTTAATATCCCGACGACAAATGCGGCTATGGGAAAAGCCAGGAGGTAGCCTCCCGTTGGACCGATAATTTTCGCCAAACCAGAAGCACCACCTGAAAATACTGGTAATCCGAGACATCCGAGCACTACATAGAGTCCCAGGCTTATAGCACCAGCCCGTTTTCCGAGGATTGCCCCTGAAAGAAGGACAAAAAATGTCTGCATTGTCAGAGGAACCGGTTGAAGAGGTAATTCAATTTGTGCTCCAATGGCTGTCAATAACGCAAAGGTAAACATCCAAAATACCTTTGCAAGGACTGTCTCATCCCCTAAGCTTAATACATGAAAGGTTCCATTGATTCTCTTGGTTATCATATTTTTCTCCGTCGTTTTTTTCACTACTTCCGATAAATTATACAAATGTGGCAAGAAAATCAAACTTTGATGCAAGTTCTTTTCTTGTTTGACTTACAAGCGTTTTTTCGATATATTTCTATTCCAACTCCATAGAAGTTGGATTTTTTATGTCGTTGCATCGCCATCATTGGGGTGTAGCCAAGCGGTAAGGCAGCGGCCTTTGGAGCCGCCACTCCCAGGTTCGAATCCTGGCACCCCAGCAGACAATACTCCTTCAGGAATATTGCCTGATGGAAGCAGAAAAGTACGGTTTATATGTTCGGTGAACAGATCCAGAGAGTCATACAAAACACATCATACGTATAAGAAAGGAAGTCGATGAGCGAACTGAAAATATTTTCGGGACGAGCAAACCGCACATTGGCTGAACAGATTTGTAAAGAAGCAAAAGTTCCCCTTGGCGAAGCCACGATCCAAACATTTAGCGATGGTGAACTCTGGGTAAAATATGTTGAGAATATCCGCGGTGATGACGTCTTTATCATTCAGCCGACACAGCCGCCGGCGGAAAACTTGATGGAATTATTGATCATGCTTGATGCGGCCAAACGGGCATCAGCAAAACGCGTGACTGCGGTCATTCCCTATTTTGGTTATGCCCGTCAGGACAGAAAAGATCAGCCGCGCGTTGCCATTAGCGCAAAACTTGTTGCAAATTTGATCACCGAAGCCGGTGCTGACCGGGTCTTGACCATGGACCTGCATACAGCGCAAATTCAAGGGTTCTTTGATATACCCATGGATCATTTGTATTCATCGGCAGTCTTGATAGAATGCTTTAAGGACATGGACATATCGGACCTCGTCGTTGCATCACCGGATGTGGGGAGCATTAAAATGGCACGATCGTATGCCAAACGTCTTGGCTGTGAACTTATTTTGATAGACAAGCGGAGGCCCAAACAGAACGAGGCCGAAGTAATGAATATTATCGGCAATGTCGACGGGAAAAATATCCTGATCGTCGATGATCTTATCGATACCAGCGGAACGTTCGTCAATGCCGCCCAGGCGTTACGCGATAACGGTGCAAAGGAAATATTCGGCGCATGTACGCATGCCATTCTCTCAGGTCAAGCGTACAAGCGCATCGTGGAATCCGTTGTGAAGAAAGTCGTGGTCACCGATACGCTTCCGTTGAAGCAGAAATGCGACAAGATTACCGTTCGTACCACAGCGCCTATTTTCGCTGAGGCGATTCTCCGAACACACCGGAATGAATCCATTAGCTCACTTTTTGATGTTGACAAAAGATAAGACTTATCGAGGAGATATACGATGTCTGAAATAACCCTTGCTGCAGAGATCCGGAAAGATGTTGGAAAACGCACACGCGCTCTGCGCAGAACCGGCAAAGTGCCTGGTATCTATTACGGCCATGGGCAGCAAAATATTCCTGTTGCCCTGTCGGAAGTAACACTTAAGCCCTTATATACAACAACGGCTACGCACGTCATTCACCTAAAACTGGATGATGGTTCCTCTCACATGTGTGTGCTGCGGGACGTTCAATTGGATCCGGTTTCAGAGAAGCCGGTACATTTTGATCTTTTCGGCTTGAATGAGCATGAAGTGTTGACGATCGAAGTTCCAGTCAAGCTGACAGGCGGAATTCCGAAAGGTGTCCGTGAAGGAGGAATTTTGCAGCATATTTTGCACAAACTTAAAGTTTCGTGCCTGCCGAAGGATATCCCTGACCACATTGAAATCAATGTGGAAGAATTGGAGATCAACCGCTCCGTTCACGTCAGAGATATGACGATCCCGAATGTCAAAATACTCGAGAGCGAAACGAGTACGATCGTCGCTGTCGTTCCTCCTGTTGTTGTGAAAGAGCCGGAGCCGACCGCAGTAGCAGAAGCTGCACCCACTGCAGAAGCACTTGCAGAACCAGAAGTTATCGCTCGCGGAAAGAAGCCTGAAGAAGACGCCGAAGCAGAAGAAGAAAAGAAAAAATAGTTCTACGGTCATCTTTGAGATTCGATGTATCTCATTGTTGGTTTGGGTAATCCTGGACGCGAGTATTCACAGACTCGCCACAATGTGGGGTTCTTCGTCGCCGATCTTCTGGCGTCATCCTCGGGCGAAATCTTTCGCCCTGGCAAAGGGGATTATTGGATTACACAATATTCTTTGAATGATGTTCTCGTGTCTGTTGTGAAGCCTGTGACTTCCATGAATATGAGCGGTGTTGCAGTTCAGGAATTTCTTGAGCACACTGATATCCCATTAAAGAATGTTCTTGTTGTTTGTGATGATTTCCAGCTGCCGCTCGGAGCGATTCGGTTACGTCCGAATGGTTCCGATGGCGGACATCATGGTCTGGCATCAGTCATCTATCATTTACAGACAGATCAATTTGCCAGACTTCGCTGCGGCATACGAACAGCGTTGATGCTGCAGGAGAAACCGAAAATGAAGGATTTTGTCCTTGACCAATTCTCCGATTCTGAATTATCATCGGTAAAGTCGATGGTCGAAAGAGCACATAAAGCATGTACATCATTTATCCTAGAAGGCATTGAACAGGCGATGAACCAATACAATGCCAAACCGTTAGAAGATATTTCTTAACTAACCCTGCCCTCTCGCTGGAAGAGATTTTCCTTCGGAGCGGGCCATTATCAACATAAGTCCAAAGGGAACATAACCATGGCACAAAAGCAACAGATATATGAGACGACGTTTATCATCAACGCCAGTCTCGACGATCCACAGATTGACACCATTGTTGACAAGGTGAAAGATGTCATCGTGAAGCATCATGGTGAGATTATGGAACTCGTGAAATGGGGCCGCAAACGATTTGCGTATCCTATTAGGAAGAAAAACAACGGCTTCTATGTTGTCTTTGAGTTCAAATCTACGGGTGACTTAGTCGCTAAACTGGAGCGACACTTCCTTCTCGAAGAGAATATCATCCGCTTCCTTATCATTGCATTGGATAAGAAAGCTCTTCAAGCCCGTATCTCCGGGAATGATTTGTTGAAACAGGCGGCACCTCCTGTACCATCAACAAGCGGCTCTCCGCTTGTTGCAGCAGTCCCTGCGGAGGATCTTGACGTTCCTGAAGTGCCCATCAGCCCAATAAAAATTTGACTCTCACAAAGACATCACCGGAAGGATATTTAGTATGGCAATGACACCTCAACGATCTTCAAATCCGCGCGGACCAAACCGCGGACCACACAGCGGTCCCCCTCAGCGCGGCGGATATCAGCGGAACGCATCACCCAATGGCCAGAGGTCGACCAATCGTCAGCAGCAACAGCGGAAAAAACGGACATGCCGATTTTGCGATGCCAAAGATGTTTATATTGATTATAAAAATGAAAAACGCTTACAACGGTTCGTTTCCGAGCAGGGGAAAATCATTCCTCGCCGTATTACTGGCACCTGTGCTCGGCATCAGCGGCAATTAGTTATTGCCATCAAGCGTGCACGGCACCTGGCACTCCTATCGTTTGTCAATGATGCTGTGAGTTAAGCGAACCTCAACAAGACTTTTGTGGACTAAGGAGTACAACGTATGAAATTGATTTTAAGGAAGGATTCATCCACTCTCGGACGAGTTGGTGAAGTCATATCGGTTAAAGATGGATTTGCACGAAATTATTTGATTCCGCGCGGCATCGCCTATGAAGCCACTGAAGGCAATCTTCGGCAGCTCGATGAAGAACGAAAACAGCAGTCACGGCGTGTTGATAAAGAACGCACGCAGGCAGAAGCCCTTGCATCCCATCTGGAGAAAACTTCGGTGACAATCAAGATGAAAGTCGGCGAGGAAGATAAACTGTTCGGTTCTGTGACTGCTCAAATGATCGCCGAGTCTCTTACCGAGAAAGAAATTGTTCTCGACAAACGGCACATTGAACTTGAGGAACCTCTGAAAGCACTGGGAATTTACGATGTCCCTGTTAAGCTCGCCGGCGGTGTCACAGGTAAGGTAAAGGTCTGGATCGTTAGAGAATAGCCGTAGACATTACCTCAGATTAGAAAACCAGAAAAAGGGCAGGCCGCTTTCTCTACTGCCTTTTTTTATTTTCAGGGATTTATTTTGTCTTTTTTTTTGTTTTATCCATAGATGCTGTAAAAGGAACATTTGCAGTTCGCAAGACAATTTGGCTTCTGAGTATCGCAGACACTACGAGAGATCAATTATGACCGCTAAAAGAACTCAACATCTTCATGAAGTTACAATCCGCTTTGCAGGTGATTCCGGAGATGGGATGCAACTCACCGGCACGCAATTCACTAATACCACCGCTATTCTTGGCAACGATCTCAGTACATTGCCTGACTATCCAGCAGAAATCCGAGCACCGCAAGGCACAACGTCCGGAGTCAGCGGTTTCCAGATCCATTTTGGCAGTACAGAGATCAACACCCCGGGTGATTCATGCGACGTACTTGTTGCCATGAACGCCGCAGCGCTCAAAGTGAATCTGCATGGACTTCTGAAGGGGGGTTCCATTATAGTCAATACCGACGGTTTTGACGATAAAAATCTGAGGTTAGCAAAATATTCCTCCCATCCATTACGGAACGGATCGCTTTCAGATTATCAGGTGTTCGAAGTGGATATCACAAAATTAACCACACTGGCACTTCAGGAAATGAATCTTTCCAGTAAGCTGGTGGATCGTTCAAAGAATTTTTTTGCACTTGGAATGATGTACTGGATGTATAATCGTCCAATGGAGTCTACTATCAAATGGCTTAACGAAAAATTTGTCAGTAAACCTGATATCCGTGATGCAAACCTACGGGTTTTGAAAGCAGGTTGGAACTACAGTGAAACAACGGAAATCTTCAAAGTCCGATATGATGTAGCCGCTGCAAAGCTGGCACCGGGAATATACCGAAATATGACGGGCAACCAGGCAGCGGCCTGGGGATTGATGGCTGCAGCAAAAAAGGCTGGAATTGACCTCTTTCTCGGGAGCTATCCCATCACCCCGGCAAGTGATATTCTTCACGAACTTGCAATACATAAGAACTTCAGCGTGAAGACATTTCAAGCTGAAGATGAGATTGCCGGAATTACATCGGCCATCGGTGCTTCGTTCGCCGGTGCACTCGGTACTACAACGACCAGCGGGCCGGGTCTCGCTTTAAAAACCGAAGCTCTCGGACTTGCTGTCATGGTGGAATTGCCCCTTGTGGTGGTGAATGTGCAGCGCGGCGGTCCGAGCACGGGATTACCCACAAAGACTGAACAAGCAGATCTTCTCCAAGCTCTCTATGGAAGAAACGGTGAAGCGCCCATTCCCGTCATTGCCGCTTCGACTCCCTCTGATTGTTTCCATGCAGCATACGAATCTGCTCGTCTCGCGGTGAAATTTATGACGCCTGTTCTTTGCCTGACCGATGGATATCTTGGAAACGGCTCTGAACCATGGTTAATCCCGAACTTTGAAGCACTTCCTGATATTCCTCCACACTTCAAAATAAATCCAGAAGGTTTTCTTCCGTATAACCGCAATGAGATTACTCTGGCACGTCCCTGGGCAATACCTGGAACACCCGGCTTGGAACATCGAATCGGCGGTCTTGAAAAACAACACCTTACCGGAGATGTAAATTATGAGCCAGAGAATCATGAATTTATGATTCGTCTGCGCGCAGAGAAAATTCAGCGTATCATCAACGACATCCCTTTAGCTGAGGTTGAAGGCGACATGCATGGTGATCTTCTGGTTGTTGGCTGGGGAAGCACGTACGGGGCTATTCGATCCGCCGTACAGCGGCACCGCTTGAAAGGGCACTCGGTATCACATCTCCATATTCGTTATCTTAACCCAATGCAGAAGAATATTAGCGAGATCCTTTCGCATTTCAAAAGACTATTAGTACCAGAACTCAATTTGGGACAGCTCAGTGTACTCCTGCGATCCCGGTATCTCGTCCCATGTACCGGTCTGAACAAAATACAAGGATTGCCATTTCACGCTGAGGAGATCGAAAAGAAAATTGATGAGCTTCTAAAAGGAACACACCAATGAAAAACTCTATTCATGAAATCTCTCTCCCCTCCATTTCGGCTAGTGCGGGAAAGTATTCCACAAAAGATTTCCAGAGTGACCAGGAGGTGCGCTGGTGTCCGGGATGCGGTGATTATTCCATCCTTGCACAAGCCCAGCGAATTATGCCTGATCTTGGAATTCCCAAGCATCAGATTGTATTCGTTTCCGGTATCGGATGTTCCAGCCGCTTTCCCTATTATATGGACACGTATGGATTTCACAGCATTCACGGACGTGCAACAGCGATCGCTTCCGGTGTCAAATTAGCCAATCCTGCACTTTCCGTATGGGTTGTTACCGGCGACGGTGATGGCATGAGCATCGGCGGGAATCATCTGATTCATCTCCTGCGGCGGAATATTAACCTTAATGTACTTCTCTTCAACAATCAGATATACGGTTTGACAAAGGGTCAATACTCACCCACTTCTGAAAAAGGAAAAGTCACCAAATCAACACCGTACGGATCCCTCGATTATCCTTTCAATCCTATTTCACTCGCATTAGGCGCCGGTGCAACATTTGCAGCACGCACTATGGACCGAGATCCGAAACATTTGCAATTGATTCTCAAACAGGCAGCCGGACACAAGGGGACTTCATTTGTTGAAATTTATCAAAATTGCAACGTCTTTAATGATGGTGCATTCCTCCGGTTCACAGAAAAAGAAACAAAGGACGATAACATCATCATGCTCGAGCATGGAAAGCCACTGGTATTCGGCAAAGACAAGGATAAAGGTATTCGCCTTCAAGGCTATACCCCGGAGGTTGTTTCGTTGAACAATGGTAAATTTTCACTCAATGACCTGCTTATCCATAATGAAAACGATACGACACTTTCCTTTATTCTTGCAGACATGACGTATCATACCCACCTCCCACGCCCTTTTGGTGTCTTTTTAGCTGTTGAGCGTCCAACATACGATGCAGAGATGCAGCGGCAGATCACTTTTGCACAAGAAAGAAAAGGAATCGGAAGCATCGAAAAGCTTCTTCATTCCGGAGAGACGTGGAGAATCGAATGATTCTTCTCTATCTTTAATTACAGACGTTGTTTTGCAGAGGAGATTACACTTTATTTCCACTTTCCTATCCAAAAAAGAATAAGGAGTTTTCGTGTCACTTCAATTTGAGACTTTTCGGACACTTATACAGGATCATTCCCGCTTTGTGTTAACTACCCATGTGAATCCGGATGGTGACGGACTTGGCGCCGAAGTCGCACTCGCATTATTCCTTCAGAGTCAAGGGAAACAAGTAACAATTCTCAATTATGACCTTACTCCGGATAATTATCATTTTCTTGAACAGATCCACCCCATCCTGACATTCGATGCAGCCCTCCATGCCGTAACAATCGAACAGGCAGAAGTACTTGTTGTCTTAGACACGAATCATCTTGATCGACTCGTTGCGCTTAAGCCCTATGTTGCATCAAGCAAAGCATTTAAGGTGTGCATCGACCACCATTTGGAACCAGGGAAATTTGCCGATTTGTATATGCTTGATGAATCTTCTACGGCGACGGGCGAGATCCTCTATCATCTCATCAACCATCTGACAGACGGTGTAATTGATAACGACATAGCGACGGCTCTTTACACAGCGATCATGACCGATACAGGTTCCTTCCGATATCCAAAAACCGATGCCGAGACTCACAAAATCATAGCACATCTCATTCAACTAGGGGCAGATCCTGTTTCAGTCTATGAACAGGTGTACGAATGCGGATCACTCAATCGTCTTCAGCTCCTGGGCACAGCGCTTGCTAACATCCGGCTTACGCATCAAGGCAGGGTTGCCTATATTGTTCTCACCCGCGATATGTTCGCGAATACCCATACTTCCGATGTTGACACCGATGCCTTTGTGCCTTATGCACTGACGATCAGCGGAGTTCAGGTCGGGCTTATGTTCTCTGATTTGAACGATACCGTAAAAATTAATTTTCGTTCCAAGGGAAATATTTGTATTAATGGACTGGCAAAGGAGTTCGGAGGAAACGGACACAAGAATGCGGCGGGTGCGCGCATTCCTCAAGGCCGGTTAGAAGAACTTATTCCCCAAGTCCTTGAACAAGCTCGGACATACCTTCTTTGATTCGATCTTTCCTCTACAACAAAAAAGGCGTCTTCATATAGAAGGTGCCTTCGTTATTACTAGACTGAAAAGTCCTCAGATAATTCTTTATTCGAAATAGCTATCCGGGAAGTTTGTCCTTTCATACCAACTCATGACAGTGAATTTTTGTAAGGCCGGATACCCTACCGGCGCATCGGTTTGCAGCCGTTTATCAAAATCATAATCCTTCTGAAATCCAGAGGCAATTGCACCTCCAATATAAAACGTACCAACAGGATTACGGTTTTTTTGTTGAATCCCGCCAACAACCTTCAACTTTCCTGAGACATCCCTTGAAGCATAATTTTCTGCTTGAAGCCCGCCGGTTCTGCTGAAAAGAGATGCATTGATGGTTACACCTACCGCCGGATTAGTATTATTTGAGTTATCCGTAATAAGTATATCCTTATCTGCAACTATTCCTAACATGTCATCGCAGCGGGGTGAAATACTTTTAGGATCAGTAGCATAGACGATGGATGAATCTAAGTAGACTTTCCCCGTTCCTGTGCATCCCAGCGTTATTCTCCCATTCAGAGTTCCCTTTATATGTAGATCTCCATTCTTGACGAGCACTACCCCATTGCTTGTAAGACTACTGACATTATCATAGATGGTACGAGTTGAACCTGATGTAGGTGTACGCACTGCTATTTTCCCATCAGGATAAAAATCTATCCATACATTTTTATTCGAATAACTTTGACCACCAGAGCTTCCTAATGATATGACTTCAGCACAGCTTGAGGGCAACGCCTGGCTGATGCCGCTTTTGTAGCCGGCAAATTGAGGTTTACTGCTTGAGGGATTCTTATATAATCCGAGTTTGGTCGTCACTTTACCAAGAAATACGGGATTTCCAGAGACATTCAACTGATCTTCTGTATGCAGGGGTCCCCGGCATGTATCTCCGGTGATCCAATAGATACCGTTTTCATTGACGCTGTATATGGCGTACTCAGAAAACTTCCCCCGCTTTAGTCCTACAATACTCGTCTCTGCCAGCGTAGCATAGTACCCTCGCGCCATCAGCGTAATGCTGTCTGGGCCGGGCCACGTTTTATCAATATGAAAGGTACTCCCTCCCATAAAAGTATAATCAGATGTGGAGGGAATCCATCCCGTGTCCTTATAGAAAGCACCGACGGCAATATTAATACCGCTTCCAACACAGTACACCGCCTGTTCCATTTCGTAGTACTTCGTGTACTTATCGTATGCCATCGTTGTAATGGTGGATAGATTAAATCCCATAACCATAAAAATGACATTGAATCCCATAACCATCATTAAAGAAGTACGTCCCATCGCTTTTCTCCTTACTTGCCCTTAACGATTCCGCAGATTCTTTGAGGACAATCGAATTTGACGCCAGAAAATTTGATACTGAGTGGTGTCCTGCATATATTCCTGCTGCACCGGTGAAGGGCTCTCCAGTTGCACTGACAAATCCACCAATCCGACGGTTGAAGGATTCGCAAATGCTTCTGGATACGTCAATGGCTCTTCCAAATAGTTGGAATATTGAAATTTGAATTGTGTTACGCCAAGATTCCACCGGTCCGGTGTATTACTGTTCACTTTTCTGTATAAATAACGATCTCTTGGATTGGGTGTTGCGGTTAATTCCGATGCTGCACCGAGAGAGTATTCAACCCGATCGATACCTCCATTATCATTGAGGTCTGTAAGAAATGCAAATTTATTTGAATCACAATACACAATTGCATCTGCAGGATTTGGAATGTGTGTAGAGATCTTGCAATATCCAATACGCTTAAAATCGTCTTCCAGCAATGTAACAAGGATAATGAGATTGCGCTGGAGAACATAATTCGCAAAATAAGCGGAATTGTTCTCGGTTGCACTTGCATTCAACCGAAGTGCCATAATGAAGAGTAATCCAAACACAATGAAGGAACCGATGATATCAAGAATGGATGATGAGCCCATAAGTTTTTACCGGAAATAACTGAAAATATAGGATAATTTAATTGTATCAACTCCTGAAGTACTGGACTGATCCTCAAATACATTTCGGCTCACTGAACCTGCAACTTTAAGATCGATTCGTTTAAATCGCGTTTTTGAAGTAGTGGGGGTATTTGGTGCTGCATCTGTTACATAATAAACTGTCGACAGTATTCTAAACAAATCAACGTTTCTGACCGTATCCAGTTTATTCATGCCATTAAAGTCGTCAAAATCATCCCAAGTATCATCTTGATTCGCCAGCTCGGTCGAGCCGTCCCGTCCTAATGTTCCGGATAATTCAGAGTCGAGGACTATTGGACCTGTAACGGTTTGTTCGTCAAAAGGAAGACCGGAGGCTTTTTCTATGTATGAGGAAGCCAGGGAAATTGCGTAGACCCCTAATTCTGTCTGACGCAGAATGGTTCCTGATTGTAAATTATTTTGATTAACCGTCAGAACTGTCAAACCAAGGAGGATCATAGCACCGGTCGTTAAAAGCATTTGCCCTGTATTCATAAGCTATCCTATTTTTCCTACGACCATAATAAGCGGAATGGGGATCAGACACTGTGATCTTCCGCAAGAACAGGGAGAATCTACCATATCAAAAATGCACAAAAATTGTGCCTCATTTCAATTCGATTTTCCCTAAGAATTTCGATGATTAACATTTCTTATTACACCCCGAGAATCAATGAACGTAGAAATTACATGTTTATCAGAGTAATATTTTCTTCCCCGTTCCTTGAGCAACCAAAGATTCACGATTGAAAAGTATTGCTCATTTCAGCCATTGTCAAGGTACTTAATGGGAGCGGTTAGCTCTCTTACCGACTATTTCTTTGTTATGAAGGGTTTTGTAATTGCCCAGGCTGCAATAGTCATTCCATCCCAAATAGTACCGGACGTAATCAAAGAATCGATCTTCTCGGGCTCGAAAAGATTTTTTTCAAATTCCTCGGTTTCATCGGGTTTTGGTTGAACTGCTCTAAGATTTCTTGCAATGAAAACACGGCAAATTTCATTCGTCACCCCATTGTAAGGATTAAATTCACCGGCTATTTCCAAATCCCGCGCAATAAAACCAGCCTCTTCTTCAAGTTCATGAACAGCTGTTTCCTCATACGAATGGTCATCTTTCACTCCTCCGCAAGGAAATTCCAGACTTTCCCTGTTATTCAAATATCGGTACTGATTGACAAGAACTATCCTTCCATCTTCTGCCACCGGCACCACCATGCTTGCACCATTAGTATGGACAGAATGGTAGACACCGGTGTTGCCATTCGGAAGTTTTGTATCGTCCTTTTTATATGTCCACCAAGGATTCTTAAAAAGGACAACTTCGGAAAGCTTTATCCAGACTGTAAGCGCCATGGGAGGAGGATTTTTTGAATTGAGTATTCTTCAAGGTCGATCTGCCCTGAAATTGCAATCGACCTTTCAGGGTCATTTAAAATGTTAGACTAATTCGTTCTCGGAGAAGAAGAAAGCGACTTCGATATTCCCGTTTTCCGGCGAGTCGGAACCATGGACGATGTTTTCACTTTTGTTGTCTGCAAACAATTTTCGCACTGTTCCCTCAGCGGCCTCCTTCGGGTCGGTTGCACCAATCAGTGTCCGATACTCTTCGACCGCATTGACCTTCTCCAGAGCAATAGGGACACATGGTCCACTGGTCATAAAATCAACAAGACCTTCAAAAAATGGACGTCCCTTATGTACAGCGTAAAAAGCACCAGCAGCTTCACGGGTAAGCCGGATTTGTTTCATTCCAAGAACTTTAAACCCTGCCTTCTGAATTCGGGCAAGAACTTCGCCCTGGAGATTCTTACGGACACAATCAGGTTTGAGAATCGCTAATGTTCGCTCAACTGCCATGGAAATTGCTGCTCCTTCCTTCATGAAAACAATGGTTTCGAAATATTACTTTTTCTTTTTGTTTTTTGGCTTTACGAGTTTCGCTTTACTTTTTCGAAGGATTTTGTTTTTTGCAGATCTAGCACCTGTATTTTTCTTGCCATGTTTTTTTAATGCTTTTGCCATAGTTTCGCCGATGATCGCTGGACTGTCAACGACAATGATTCCGGCTTCCCGCATCGCCTGCATTTTCTCGGAAGCGGTTCCCTTGCCCCCTGAGATGATAGCGCCGGCATGACCCATCCTTCGACCGGGAGGCGCAGTCTGGCCGGCGATAAATCCGACAACCGGTTTCTTGACATATTTTTTGATGTATTCCGCTGCTTCTTCTTCGGCATTCCCGCCAATTTCACCGATCAAGATAATGGCATCTGTGTTCCTGTCCTGATTGAAAAGCTTCACGGCATCGATGAATCGTGTTCCAATAATCGGATCACCACCAATGCCTACACATGTAGATTGTCCGATACCGCGCTGCGAAAGCTGTGAGACCGCTTCATAAGTTAATGTTCCACTCCTCGAAACAAGTCCTACGCGGCCGGCCTTATGAATAAAACCAGGCATGATACCAATTTTTGCGACATCCGGCGTAATGATTCCGGGACAATTCGGTCCGATAAGCCGTACACTCTTGCTGGTGATATATTTATACGCTTTCACCATATCGCTTGTAGGAATCCCTTCAGTAATCGCCACGATGAGTTTTACTCCAGCATCCGCTGATTCCATAATCGCATCGGCGGCAAATGCCGCAGGGACAAAGATAATGGATGTATTTGCTTTTGCTTCTTTGACCGCTTCCCGCACCGTATTGAACACCGGCACAGGATGCGGAAGTTGATCTCTTTCATTGCCCTGATATTTTGTCCCCCCTTTTCCTGGAGTGACACCGGCAACAACATTCGTCCCATACTCCATCATCTGTTTCGTATGGAATGTGCCTTCGCTGCCTGTAATACCCTGAACAACGAGACGTGTATTTTTATCGACGAGAATACTCATGTGATGGATATTCCTGTTTGGTGAATGGTTGTGTTAGTATGATGTTTCTAGAAAATCTGCTGCTCGTAAGAGCGTCGCTTCGCCAAATTGCGGTCCCAAAACCTGCAATCCTATCGGCAATCCTTGATGATCCTCACCGCATGGAATGCTTATCCCCGGAATGCCTGCAAGATTTGCCGATGTCGTATAAATATCTGAAAGATACATCTGCAGGGGATCATCGACTTTCTCACCTGCTCTGAATGCAGTCGTGGGCGATGTCGGGGCGACCAAGCAATCGACGGTGGTGAAAGCTTTCTCGAAATCTTCCTGTATGAGCCGGCGCACTTTTTGACCTTTTCTGTAATAGGCATCATAATATCCTGCAGAGAGAACATAGGTGCCGAGCATGATACGGCGTTTCACTTCAGACCCAAAGCCGTCACTTCGCGAATTAATATACATTTCTGAGATGCTGCCTACGGTATCGGATCGAAATCCGTACCGAGCGCCGTCATACCGAGCAAGATTTGATGATGCCTCTGCTGTCGCAAGAATATAATATGCTGCAATGGTGTATTCTGTATACGGTAAACTTACTTCCTGAATGAGTGCGCCATAGGACCGGAGAATTTCTATTTTTCCCTCAACCGCTGCTTTGATCTCATCATCAAGACCGTTATCAAAATATTCCTTCGGGATTCCTACGCGTAATCCTTTGATATCCTTCGTTAATTGCGACGCATAGTCCGGCACCGGAACTTCCGCTGATGTCGAATCTTGTGGATCATGCCCGGCGATAATTTGCAGCACTCTCGCCGCATCCCTGGTCGTCAGAGTTAAAGGTCCGATAGAGTCAAACGATGATGCATATGCAACCAACCCATACCGGGAGACTCTGCCATAGGTAGGTTTCAATCCAACAACACCACAGAATGCTGCCGGCTGACGGATTGATCCCCCTGTATCTGATCCTATTGAGGTCGTCGACAATCCTGCTTTTACTGCGACTGCCGATCCGCCGCTTGAACCGCCCGGAACTCGCGATTCATCCTGCGGGAGCCTAACTCGTCCGTATGCGGAGTTTTCCGTCGATGACCCCATGGCAAACTCATCCATATTATTCTTGCCGATAATAATGGCGTCTGCCTCACGTAAACGCTGAACAACAGTTGCGTCGTACAATGAAGTGAAGTTCTCCAGTATCTTTGATCCGCACGTCACGTGTTCATCTTTTACACAAATAGCATCTTTGATTGACACCACCATCCCTGCCAACGGCCCTGCATTGCCCGAACGGATTTTTTTATCGACGCGCTTTGCCTCTTCAAGGGCTGTGTCTGGGAACACAGAGAGCAGTGCATTCAAATGCTTCTTTTCTTCGATTGCACCAAGATATGACTTCGTGAGATCCTCACAACTTATTCTTCCGGTTGCGAGTTCTTCGCGGATGGTATCATAATTCTTCATGGATTCGCTGTCGATGATACTCGATTCCCACAGTCATTCCGACAACCATGTCAGCCTTTTGGCTTCGTATCGGTCGATTCATCAATCTTCTTTACTTCCTTTTCGACCTCGTCCTGAACATCTTTTGCCGCCTTACGGAATTCCCGTATTCCCTGACCTAGCCCTTTGGCCAGTTCTGGAAGTTTCTTTGCACCGAAAAACACCAGGACGATGAGCAAAATAAGAAATAGCTCTTGACCACCTATAGATCCCATGGTACTAACTCCTCTCTACAACCATACTTTCTACAAATTGAAATTGTGAACTTACACTTTGAATCATGGATTGAAATATTTTTTTGCCATCGGTATGCTTCAAGACAGGATCGGCTGCTCGCTCAGGGTGAGGCATCATCCCCAAGACATTCCCCGTCTCATTGACGATCCCTGCGATATTGTTCAAGGAGCCGTTTGGATTTGCTTCATCAGTCACATTTCCCGCCCTGTCACAGTAGCGAAATACTACCTGCTGATTCTCTTCCAGCCGTTTGAGTGTTTCCTGATCCGTAAAATAATTTCCTTCGCCATGGGCAATAGGAATTTCAAGCACTTCTCCCTTTTTACTCATTCCGGTAAACCTGGTATTTGCATTTTCGACACGAAGATGCAGATATTTGCAGATGAATAAAAGCGATCGATTCTTTAATAACACACCGGGCAAGAGTCCGGCTTCTGTTAGTACTTGAAAACCATTGCAAATACCGATCACCATCCCGCCATTCTGAGCGAATCGAACAACATCTTTCATCACCGGCGAGAATCGTGCAATGGCTCCGCATCGGAGATAATCACCGTAGGAAAAGCCTCCGGGGAGGATAACCACATTTACATCACCAATGGAACCTTCTTTATGCCAAATGAGACGTGTTTCCTGTCCCATGATAGTTTCGGCAACATAATGGGCATCATGGTCGCAATTTGAACCCGGAAAAACAATAACACCGAATTTTACGTTCGTCATGGTTGAGCCGTCAACTCTTCGAAAGGTTCCGTGGTAAAGGTATAACTTTCCATGACAAGGTTTGCAAGAAGCTTGTCAGAGATCTCTCTTGTCATTCGTTCGGCTTCGTCGCGCGAACTAGTTTCGATATCCATCTCTATGTATTTCCCTATTCGCACATTCCCCACCGATTCAAATCCAAGTGCATGGATCCCTTGCTCGACCGCTTTTCCCTGCGGATCCAATATCGACTTCTTTAACGTTACGAAAATTTTTGAATGAAACACCTTACTCTCCTAGATATCAATGCTTGAAAATTCCCCGGTTTCTTCCGGTTCATTCTCTGTTTTTTTAACTGCTTTCTTTATTCCCGAGACAGCATATCGGACCAAACCGAAGAGGATATACAAAGCCAGGAGCATGAACAGAAGATATCCTTTGGAAAACAGGACAAGTAAAAACCCTATCAACGATATTCCAAATTTCCAGGGATACGCTTTCACCTGTTTCTTCGAAAGCTTCGGCAGGGTATCGTATTTCACATGACTTACCATTAAGAACGATAAGAGTATCACAAGGGCCGTGAGGCCGATTCCCGGCAGGGGCAGCAACCCGGATTGGAAACTTCCGTCCAGCTGAAGGATAAATGCACATATTGTTATCGCCTGCATCGGAATAGGCAATCCATTGAAATAGTCCTTATCAAAGCCGACCAGTTGCACGTTGAACCGTGCCAGACGGATCGCTCCAAATATCACGGGCATTGATGCAATGAGAATGCCCCAATTCCCCAATGTCGAGAGAAAGAGTTGATACACTAAGAAGGAAGGAGCTGCACCGAAGGAAACCACATCCGCCAGCGAGTCCAGCTCAACACCGAATTGACTGGAGGACCGTGTAATCCTCGCCATCACTCCATCCAGCGAATCGAATATTGCGGCGAGGATAATGAACCATGCTGCTGTTTGAAATTGACCCTGATTGGTGCTGATAAGTGAAAGGAAGCCACAAAAAATGTTGAGGGTTGTGAATAGACTTGGTACAACCGCCCGAGTAATTTTCATAATTATTTCTTCTCCGGTAGGTTCTGAGAGTATTCTCCCACAATCGTCTCGCCAGCCTTTGTTACATCCCCCAGCGCTGATCGAATCGTCGTTGAAAGGGGCAGAAATAGGTCTACGCGAGAGCCGAACTTGATCATACCGAACCGCTCACCTGCGGTTACCGGATCGCCCGGTTTTAATGGACAAACAATTCTCCGTGCAACGAATCCGGCTATCTGCTTGACCATCACCTTCCCAGATACGCCCTCGAGTCCCACAATCATTTGTTCGTTCCTTTCCGAGGCTTTATCTTCGAATGCCGCGAAATATTCGCCCTTGACATATCGTGTATGCTTGACGATTCCCGTCACAGGATTGCGGTTCACATGAACATTGAGCGGTGACATAAAAATACTTATTTGCCAGACATCGCTATGAAAGAACTCTTCATCATGAATTTTCTTTACAGTGACAACCCTGCCATCTGCCGGAGCAATGATAAGATGTTCGCCCTTTGGTGTAGCACGCTCCGGGTCACGGAAGAAGTTTGTTGTAAAGCCAAGGAATGCCAGTGATACAACAATGAGCGAGTATCGATATGATTTCGGTTCGACAAACAGGAGCGCCAGGACAACGATCACAACGCAGACTGCAGCTATAGTGAAATATACATCATATCCATATTTTGTGATCATATTCCCTTAAACCTGTCCTGCTGCATGATATGAACTCCGCACCAAAGGACCAGACTCAACATGCCTGAATCCCATAGACAATCCTTCTTCCTTGAGCATTTTGAATTCATCGGGATGAGCATAACGATCGATCGGCACATGGTCCTTTGTCGGCTGAAGATACTGGCCTATGGTCAGGATATCGCACTGCACAGCGCGTGTGTCGTTCATTACTTGAAGAACCTCTTCCGTACATTCCCCAACACCAAGCATCAATCCTGTTTTTATTACAAATCCCTTCCGCTTTGCCCTCTCGAGCACTTCCAGCGATTGCCGATAATTTGCCTGCGGACGGATCATTCGATACAGCCGCGGCACAGTTTCCAGATTATGATTTAAGATATCCGGATTCGCTGAAAGTACGATATCAAGAGCTTTTTCATTTCCTTTAAAATCCGGAACCAGTACTTCCACTTTGCATTTCGGGACACGCTCATGGATCAATTTTATCGTTTCAGCAAAGATGGGCGCTCCGCCATCATCCCGTTCATCACGATTGACTGACGTAATGACTGCATGCCGGATCTTCATCAATTCGACAGCTTCAACGACTCGGCGCGGTTCATCCCAGTCTAATCCATACTCCGGCCTGCCTGTTTTGACGGCGCAAAACCCGCATGACCTGGTACAAATATCGCCAAGAATCATGAAAGTTGCAGTACCTAAATTCCAACATTCGCCCTTATTCGGACAACGGGCTTCTTCGCAGACTGTATGTAATTTGTGGGAACGCAGAATACTATCCAGACGCACATACTCGTTTCCGCCGGGAATCTTTGCTTTCAACCACTCAGGACGTCTCAAGTGTGTTACTGCTGCGGTGTCAGTACTATTTTCGCGACCTTCTCTTGTCACACATTCACCATATCAAAGTTACAATGCTCTAAATACCATTTCATACGCGAGATGCATTGCCCGCCCATCGCACCATCAATGACTCGATGATCAAAAGAAAGTGTGAGGTAAGTCATCGAGCGAATTCCTATGGAGTCACCACCGGTGTCATTAGCCAGCACGACAGGCCTTTGTTTAATCGCTCCAACTCCCAGTATCGCCACTTGAGGCTGGTTAATGATTGGTGTTCCCAGGATATTTCCGAAAACACCATAATTCGTGATAGAGAACGTTCCATCGACAATTTCGTCCGGCATGAGTTTCTTTGTCCTTGCCCGGACAGCGAGATCTGTCAATGACCGAGCCAGTTCCAGAAAATTCTTCTCTCCAGCATTGCGCACAACAGGGACTATTAAACCATTCGGTGCAGCAACGGCTATCCCCAGATTGATGAAATTCTTATAGATGATTACATCACCCTCAACCGAGCTATTCGCAATCGGAAATTCCTTCAGCGCTTGTATCGCGGCAATTGTAAAGAACGGTGTCAATGTCAACTTGAAGCCATGGTTCTTCTCAAACCTCTCTAATATACTCAAACGAAAGTTCACAATCGAGGTCATATCCACTTCGTCGACTACCGTGACATGAGGGGAAGTCGATACACTTCGCACCATGTGTTCGGACATTTTTCTCTGGAGATTATCCATTCGGACAACGGTATACCTTGGTGCCTGGTACTTCTTCGTTAACAACTCCCAATCAGTGCTTTGTCTGATGCTCGTGTGTCCCTTTGAGGGAACAGCCATTTCTTTGACTTCCCTCTGTTCCAGATAGAAGAGAATATCGTGCTTCGTGACTCTGCCATTTGATCCGGTACCGGCAATCTGACTGAGTTCGGCTTCACCAACTCCTTCCTTCCTGGCTATGGTTTTTACTAATGGTGAATACCATCGATGGAACCGCTTCCCGCTCAATGGATCACTCACCGGGATTTGTCCTTGAGCTTGAACATCGGCAATTTTTTCAGGTTGATCCTTTCTTATGGATTCCGACATTACTTCCTGGACATCAAGTTTTCCTTTTGAAGGGTCAGTCTCAATATAGGCGATAACAGTCCCAACGGGGACTGTTTCCTGCTCCTTGACAACGATCTTCATCAGGATGCCGCTCACCGACGAGGGAATTTCAGAATCAACCTTGTCTGTACTGATTTCGAGAATTGTCTCATCTTTCTCGACTTTTTCGCCTATCTTTTTCGCCCAATGAAGGATGGTTCCCTCTTGAATACTTTCGCCCATCTTCGGCATGATGATTTCAACTTGCATAGATGTCCTTTCTCGTGCTGTTTCCATTACCTAGCATGATGTTTTGATTTGTGATGACCAATGGAAACGGGCATCCCGCTCTTAAATCGAGCGGGACCTTTTTGTATGGACTATCGACATAAAACACAAGATTTCTTTCTTAGCGTGCCATTAGTACGCAGCAAGCTGTTCAAGTGCAGTGATAATTTTTTGTTTGTTCGGCAGCATAGCATCTTCCAGCGGCGGGCTATAAGGGATAGGCGAGTCAAGCGCTGCCACCCGCACAATGGGTGCATCAAGATATTCAAAACAATCCTTCGTTATTCTAGCAACGATCTCCGCACCAAAGCCTGCTGTAAATGTATCTTCATGAATCACTGCCACTCTGCTGGTTTTCTTCACAGAACGATAGATCGACTCTTCATCTAATGGATTGAGGGTGCGTAAATCGATAACTTCCACACTCACTCCTTTGGTCTCCATAACCCGTGCTGCCTCCAGGGATTGCTGCACCATCGCCCCATACGTTATGATCGTGATGTCGCTCCCTTCGCATCGGACTGCAGCGACCCCTAGCGGAAGTGAATAGTGAGCATCTGGTTCAGGACTGGAAGAATATCCCTGACGATACAATCCTTTATGTTCCATGAAGAGTACCGGATCATCGCCCCGGATCGCAGACTTCAATAATCCTTTCGCATCGGCAGCTGTTGAAGGAAAGACTAAACGAATTCCCGGAATATGTGCCATGATCCCCTCAATGCACTGGCTGTGATACAATCCGCCGTGAATATATCCTCCAACAGGAACCCGAACGACCAATGGGCATGTCCACAGTCCATTGGAGCGATACCGTATCATGGCCATCTCATCGCGGATTTGCATAAACGCGGGCCAAATATAATCGCCAAATTGAATTTCAGGAACGGGAGTCCATCCTTTTAAGGCCATCCCAATCGCAATGCCGATAATACTAGCTTCCGCCAGCGGTGAATTGAAAGTCCGTTCGATTCCGTACTTTGTGAGCAATCCTTTCGTTGCTGTAAAGACGCCACCTTTTCCGTCAGCGACATCTTCACCGAAGACAACCATTTTGGGGTTGCTTTCCATCTCTTCGTTCAAGGCATGATTGATAGCATCGACCATGACAATTTTACTGCCTGTATGAACCGGCTCAACAAATTCTCTGGGGGGGTCCCCATGAGAGGAACCATAAACTTGGTTCAAGACTGTCGATGCATCAGGAACAGGCCGGCTTTCCGCCCAATCTGCGGCAGCTTCTACGGTCTGCTTTACTTCTTCCTTCAATGCGGTAATTTCGCTCTCCGTTATATATCCACCCCCTATAAGATCATTGGTCATCCGCGGGATAGGATCGCGTTTTTTATCCATCTCAATATCTTCCGGTTTCCGGTATTTCCGCTGATCATCAGAAGAGGAATGAGGAAGAAGCCGTACAACATGAGCGCGAATCAACGATGGGCCTCCATTTGTACGGGCACGATGCACAGCGCTCTGCATAGTATGAAATGACTCAAGGAAATCCGTGCCATCGCATTGAAAACGTTCAAGCCCTTGAAATCCCTTTGCGACCTCATAGACGGAACCACCGGCAGTTTGATTTGTGACCGGCACAGATATAGCTAGTTTATTGTCCTGAATAAAAAAGATAACCGGCAACAACTCCCTTGCAGCCCAATTGACTGCCTCGAAGAATTCACCTTCGCTCGTTGCTCCTTCACCCGAAGAAACGTACACGACCTCATCCGTTTTCTCTTTCTTCGCCGCCAAAGCCATTCCTACCGCCTGGAGATATTGAGTGCCGGTTGGACTGGATTGTGTAATGATGCGAAGCTCCTTTTTACCAAAATGCCCCGGCATTTGTCTTCCGCCGCTCCCCGGTTCTTCAGCCCGGTGAAGTGCTGACAGCATGATTTCTTCCGGTGTCATCCCATATCGAAGGACAAAGGCCTGATCCCGATAATATGGAAAAGCCCAGTCATGACCGGGCTTCAACGACGCTGCTGCTGCGATCTGGGCTGCTTCGTGCCCTGATCCGCCAATATGAAAAAATACTTTCCCTTGCTTTAACAACGTCTGCTGCTTCTCATCCATTCGCCGTGAAAGCAGCATGATCCGATACGCTTGGATCAACTCTTCTTTCGAAAGTCCAACCAGGTTTATGGCATCGGCTGATTTCGTTTCCTTCACCTTCTTCACGCTGCAGGGTACTCCATTTGATTTAAGAATGAATGGTGCCGCCTATGTTTCCACCAGTGAGAGAATTCTATAGAATACCCTCTTCTGCCACCGACTGAAGATTTAACCTCATTGTCAGATTGTCCAGTTCAGATTTCGTGATCCATTGAGGTTGGCACAAAAAGACTTCTGCAAATGATTCTATGAGACTATCCTGTACAGCACTAACACTAACATCCTGTCCTAACACCCGGTTCATCGATGTTACCCCTTTATGAAATATGCCACACGGAATAATCCGATCAAATTTTGTCAGATCCGTATTCACGTTCAGGGCAAAACCGTGCATCGTCACCCATCGGCTGACTTTTATGCCGATCGCTGCAATTTTTTCGCTGTTGACCCAGACACCTGTTAATTCGTCCTCCCGTCGTGCAGCTATGCCAAATTTCGATAATGTCCGAATGATAACTTCTTCAAGATTGCGTAAATACCAATGGATATCAGGGGAGTACTTCTTCAGGTCGAGGATAGGATATCCAACAATTTGACCCGGACCATGATACGTGATATCACCGCCGCGATCAATATGGAAAACATCGATACCACCGGCTTTCAACTCCGCTTGCGAAGCGAGAAGATGATTATCGTCGCTGCTTTTACCGAGAGTGTAGACTGGTTCATGTTCCGTGAACAGCAGGATATCCCCTATCGCGCCGGATTGTCTGAATGCCCACATTTTTTTTTGGAGCATCCACACGTCCTCATATCGGGTGCGATGAATATTTGCAACAAGGATAGGAATCACTGATTTAATCTTGCTGGATTCCCTATATGTGAATGGCGACATTAAATGCCTGACCGGCTGCTTCCATCACTGCTTCTGACAGTGTTGGATGCGCGTGCATGGTGTTATGCAACTCTTCCCATGTCGTTTCAAGTGCTTTGGCAATTCCCAATTCGGCAATCATTTCTGTCGCTTCAGATCCTATAATGTGCGCACCTAGCAATTCGCCAAACTTTTCATCAAAAATGAGTTTCACGGTTCCTTCTGTTTCACCGATCGCCAATGCTTTGCCAAGCGGACGAAACGGGAAACGCCCGACCTTCACTTTATACCCCTGGGCGACTGCGGCTTCTTCGGTCATCCCAACGCTGGCAACCTGCGGCTGACAATAAGTGCAGCTTGGTATATTCAACCTATCGATACCATGCTTTGCCCTTCCGGCAATATGATCAACGGCAACCAATCCTTCCTGCGAAGCGACGTGGGCAAGCAATGGAGGACCGGAGACATCTCCTATAGCATAGATCCTATCGATGTTTGTCTTATTGAATTCATTGACGGAGATAAATCCACGTTCGGTCTTTACGCCGACCGCCTCGAGTCCGAGATTTTCACTGTTCGCTTGAACACCGACTGCCATCAATGCAACATCCGCGGTAATATCTTTCCTGCCATTCTGATCGGAGACCGTCACGGTCACTTGTTCGCCAACCTTGGCTCCTTCCACCTTTGTCCCAGTAAGGATATCCATTCCTGATTTCTTCAGACTGGCTTCAAGAAGTTTTGTAATCTCTTTATCTTCATATGGCAGGATCGATGGCAGCATTTCAACGACCGTCATCTTCGTACCGAACGAGTTGTAGAAATACGCAAATTCAATCCCGATAGCGCCGCCGCCAATCACGATCATTGATTTTGGCTGTTCAGGAAGGCTCATTGCTTCCGAACTTGTGATTATCTTTTTCCTGTCGATGCTCACTCCCGGCACCGATCTCGGTCTTGCACCAGTCGCAAGGATAATATTCTTCGTTTTGATGGTTTCGGTCAAGACACCATTGTTCAGCACCTCGATCGAGTTCCTCCCGGATATCTTTGCTGTTCCGGAAATAACATCGATCTTGTTTTTTTTCATCAAAAATTCAACACCTTTGGAAATCCGGTCGGCGACACCGCGGCTGCGGGAAATGATCTTGGAAAAATCATACGACAACCCTGTATGGGAAATTCCAAATTCCTCCGATTTCTTCATCATAGTATATACTTCAGCGCTTTTGAGGAGTGCTTTTGAGGGAATACAGCCCCAATTGAGGCATATACCGCCCAATTTATCACGCTCTACAAGACCGACTTTCATCCCCAGTTGTGCTGCTCTGATCGCGGCTACATATCCACCCGGACCGCTGCCAATCACCGTTACATCAAATTGTCGTTCTGCCATGGTAATCCTTCCACTGGAAGTAGTATTCAATTTCCTTCTTAATATAGTCAGAAGAGTTCCGAAAGGCAAAACGCTTCCGCTCACTTCCTTGCTCTTTCCTCTATCCAACGATGAATCATTCTCTCTAAGTTCCCCACTTCCGGGTCTCTCCGGTCATGGCGAACTCCTGTCAACTCCACCATGATGAAATTTTTCTCATCGCAGATAATTCGAATTCTCATTGATTCTTTTTCACTTTTCAGGTATGTTAAAATAAAAAGAGCGGATGGCTGAGGCACCACAACGAGTCACCATAAGCAACCGCAAAGCGCGGCATGAGTATTTCATCATCGAAGCAATGGAAGCCGGGATTGTCCTTACCGGCACGGAGGTGAAATCGCTACGGAAAGGGAATGCAAATCTCCAAGATAGTTACGCTGAATTGCGAAACGGTGAGATCTGGCTGGAGGGAATGCACATTAGTCCTTATGAACAAGGTAATATTAATAACCATGAACCAAGGCGAAAACGGAAGCTCCTGCTGCAAAGAAAGCAAATACGAAAACTCATCGGCGGGATGAAGGAAAAAGGATTGACCATGGTAGCCCTTTCGGTTTATTTCAAAGGACCATACGCAAAAGTGGAATTAGCACTCGCGCGGGGGAAAAAGAGTTACGATAAACGCGAGGCGATTGCCAAACGTGATGCAGACCGCGACATTGCACGATTAAGAAGGAGTAAAGTCTAAGCATTGTTTCCTCCGATCAATGAACAGATGGATGTGATCAAGCGCGGTATCGCCGAAATCATCTCAGAAGAAGCCCTGATCAAAAAACTTGAGTATTCTCTCAAGTATAAAAAGCCTTTGAACATCAAACTTGGCTGCGATCCAAGCCGCCCAGATCTCCATCTCGGACACTCGGTTGTTCTACGCAAGCTTCGTCAATTCCAGGACCTCGGCCATCAAGCAATCCTCATCATCGGTGATTTTACCGGCATGATCGGCGATCCTTCGGGAAAAAGTAAAACTCGCCCTTCATTGACCATCGAAGAAACCCGTGAATACGGGCAAACATATTTCGAACAGGCAACCAAAATCCTTTCGACCCACCATGTGACGATGCAGTATAATTCCGAATGGCTGGGAAAAATGAGTTTTTCCGATGTTATTCGGCTGGCAAGTAAATACACAGTCGCTCGCATGCTCGAACGTGATGACTTTACGACCCGCTATAAGGCTGGTGAACCCATCAGTGTACACGAATTCCTCTACCCCCTTGCGCAGGCCATGGATTCTGTGGCAATTCAAGCAGATGTTGAACTTGGCGGAACCGACCAGAAATTCAACTTGCTGGTCGGACGGGACATCCAGAGAGAATTCGGACAAGAACCACAAGTCACCATTATGATGCCTATTCTCGCCGGCACTGACGGAATTGAGAAAATGAGTAAATCGCTGGACAATTATATCGGCATCAACGAATCTCCGAAAGATATTTTCGGCAAGACCCTGAGCATTCCTGACACATTGATCTATCAATATTTTGAATTGACGACCGATGTGACGAAAAAAGAATTACTGGAAATTAAAACTTCACTGAACAATCCCCTTCACAATCCACGGGATGTGAAACGGCGACTTGCAAAAACGCTCGTACAGATGTATCATTCGAAGGATGCTGCTGCCGCTGCCGAAGAAGAATTCGACCGGATCTTCGTGGAAAGAAGCATTCCGGATAACATTGAAGAATTCAAGCGGCATGACGCCATGACAATGACCACCCTGTTGACCGAGTCGAAGCTGGCATCTTCAAAAGGCGAAGCCCGCCGTCTAATTGATCAAGGCGGAGTTACGATCGACGGCGATCGGATTTCAGATCCCAACGCATCGCTGCCCGAAAAAGATGAGTTCATCCTGAAGGTAGGCAAGCGGCGCTTTTTGAAAGTTAAAAAATAACCTGTCACCATAGCGGAGATAAAAATTGTTTACTCCTACAAAAATATTTTTTACAAAAGGCGTCGGCCGCCATAAAGATTATCTTCAATCCTTTGAGCTTGCTCTCCGAGATGCCGGGATTGAGAAGTGCAATCTCGTCACGGTGTCGAGTATTTATCCCCCCAGCTGCAAACGCATTCCCAAAGATGAAGGCACGAAGCTATTAAGTGCCGGACAAATCACATTCTGCGTGATGGCGCGGAATGCAACCAATGAACCGAACCGACTCATTGCAGCATCCATCGGCGTTGCTCAGCCTGCAGATGACTCCGTGTACGGATATCTTTCCGAGCACCATCCATGGGGCGAAACTGATGAGCGGGCTGGAGAGTACGCTGAGGATCTTGCAGCTTCGATGCTGGCGACGACACTCGGTGTACAATTCGATCCCAATACAAATTGGGATGAACGCGAAAAGATATTTAAAATGTCTGGTAAGATCGTTCGGACATTCAATGTCACACAGTCTGCGGAAGGTGACAAGAATGGGTTGTGGACTTCAGTCGTCGCGTCAGCTGTGCTCTTACCATAGAGGTGGGTTGTCTTTGCAGGGAGGCGGTTCTGTGATTGAGAACCGCTTTTTCTTTCTCGTGGAGATTATTCAATGAAGGTTTTGCTTTGCGCTGTTGCTCTTTCTATCGCTCCCTCCCTTTTTGCTCAAAATAGACAGATTCCAGAAATTGAACTCGTTGAGAGCATTCCCATTGAAACCATACTGGATAACACCGATATCCGAAACACCAGAGAGACGTGGCTGGAGATGATCAGACATGCTCAGCGATCAATCGATATCGAACAGTTTTATATCACCGATGAACCCGATAAATCTCTTCGTGATGTCATCGTGGCTCTATGCAGTGCAGCAGACCGTGGTGTGAAAATTCGAATCATCGCCGACGCCAGAATGTACAAGACATATCCGGAAACGATTGACAGTCTCGGTCGACGCCGCAACATTGAAACCCGTCGCATTGATTTCAGCAACCTCGGAGGCGGGATTCAACATTCCAAATATTTTATTGTTGACGATGTGGAAATCTTCGTCGGGAGCCAGAACTTTGACTGGAGGGCGTTGGAACAAATTCATGAACTCGGATTAAGGCTTCGAAACACGGAAATCGCATCAGTATACCGGGATATTTTTTCCTTCGATTGGGAAGCTTCGGCTGAACCATTGAAAACCAAGCAGCCTCGCATGGTATTGACAAAACGATACTCATTACCTGTCCGTGTTTTGACCAAGGCAGGTGACACGGCAATTGTTGCCCCCACATGCAGTCCGATAGGTTTCATTCCGGATTCCACATTATGGGATGAAAGAGCTCTCGTAGCATTGATTGATCGAGCAAAGAATTCTCTCCTCCTTCAATTCCTTGCATATTCCCCGTTTGAACGGCTCGGGGAGATGTACACTATTATTGACGATGCTATTCGAAGAGCAGCATTTCGCGGTGTAAAAGTTAAGATGATCGTTGCCGATTGGGCTAAAGGATCATCTGCAATGAAGGCTCTCAAGGAACTTGCAGCGCTCCCCAATATCGAAGTGGCATTTACCGTTATACCTGAATGGTCAGGCGGATACATCGCATATGCCCGAGTTGAACATTGTAAATATATTGTCGCAGATGAAACCGCTTTCTGGATCGGTACCAGTAATTGTGAGAAGAATTATTTTTATTCCTCCCGTAATCTTGGTATCACCGGAACAAGTACCTCTCTTGGAGGAATACTTTCAAAAATATTCCGCAAGAGTTGGGACAGTCCGTATAAAGAGTCAATCACTCCGAACGGTAGCTACAAACCCCGCGTGCATGGGGAGAAGAAATAGACCCTCTTATCTTCACCTTTCCAACCACTGTAAGCGGTCGGAAAGGTCCTTTTTAAGGCCTCGTCAAAGTCCCGTAAGCTTCAACGCATGCAACTTTGGCAGGTTTATCTTCTTCGAACTTCAATACAAATCTTTTCGGTAACGCTTAGCTCTGTTCGTAAACCGCTTTAAAGACCTGTGCAAATTCTTCTGCCGTTGTCGGAGTGGTGTTCGCAGGGACGGGAATAAAAGTGCGAATATCTATTTCGCGCTGAGTAAAGAAAGAAATCCATCCGTTGAAAGGAATTCTTGTCCAGGAAGGTTAAACCTCCTCACTATTTCAAAGTCTGGCTAAAGAGCCACGTATATAGTTCCGGATCTGCATAAGCAAGAATCCAAGATTGCACGTGATCGGCTTCTGGATAGAGTGTAAACCGAAGCGTGCTACCGCAGGCTTTTAATGTATCAACAAGAATTTCAGTCTGCCAGGCCTCTACACTCTTGTCTTTTGCACCATGGAAAGCCCATACGGGAAGATTTTTAATGTCACAGATATTTTCCGGAATTTCCTTGCTGCGAAATTTGTAGGCGCCTGCAATGGGAACAGCTGCGGCAAAGTACTGAGGATACCTGAGTATGAAATTCCATGTCCCTGCCCCTCCCATACTCAGTCCGGTGACATACACACGTTGTTGATCCACGGTATAATGCGAACGAACCTGATCCAATAATTCTTTTAATGGATCAATCAAGTCATCCCAAAGTCTCTTATCAAGAGGTAGCTGCGGAGAGATGACAATGGAAGGAAAATCCTTTTGCAGGTCGAGGGTTTTGGGTAAAGGCTGAATTTTTAGAAGTTCTAAATTATTTCCCCGCTCTCCCATTCCGTGAAGGAACAGTATTACTGGCCATTTCTTCGCCGGATCTTTCCCGTATGATTCGGGTAGGTAGAGCAAATAGTTTATCTGTACCGACTGAAAAATATTTTTAGTAGTATCAATGTGAATGTTCGCTGATTCTTGATACAGACCTGTACGTTGTATAGTGGGATGTATCAGGGAGTGTATTCTACTGCTGCTGCTTGTTGCGCATCCTTCGAATATAGAAACAATCAATGAAAGTATCGTAGCATTCATGAGCAATGAACAACAGGACTGGGATATCATAGTCTATGCCCCCTTCTAATGAAAAAGAAAATCGATCCATTTCGATCGTATTTGAGAATACATCAATCTGCCGTCTTTCCTATTTGCCTTCCAGGACAACTACAAACTCTCCTTTTGTTCCCTCTTTGAGAAACTGCTGATATAATTTCGGGGGCGTGCCATGGTAGATTTCTTCTGAAGGCAATGTCAAATCAAACGCGATGCAGACACGTCTTGTCTCGTTAAACACATCAGCCATATCTCTCAGGAGTTGTACAAGACGATATGGTGTATCCATGAATACAATTGTGCGTTGTTCTTTTTTCAGGTTCCGCAATTCGGTGAGACGGCGCTCGCGTTTGGGTGAGAGAAATCCTGCAAAGACAAATTCTTTGATAGGAAATCCTGAAACGATAAGTGCCGGGAGAAGGGATGAAGCGCCCGGAACAGGAACTATTTTAGTATGGTGATGGATCGCCTTCTCTACCAACACCCGCCCCGGATCGGAGAATACTGGTGTGCCGGCATCAGAAATGAGCGCAGCCGATTCTCCTCCCCTTAACCGGTCCATGATGACACTCGCTGCAGCAGCTTCGTTGTGCTCGTTAAGGGTCTCGACTTGCTTTTCAATTCCGTAATGACGGAGAAAGCGCAATCCTTCGCTACGTTCCTCACAGACAACAATATCTACAGACTTGAGCACATTGAGGGCACGGAAAGTGATGTCTTCGTAGTTGCCGATGGGAATCGCTACGAGATAGAGAATGCCGCTCATACCTCTTCCTGCCGGGAAGACTCAGACGGTGGAACAATACCGCGTTTTCGTGTCTCCCAATCCCGGACGAAAAGGATGATCAGTGCGGTAGTTGGAACAGCAATGAGCAGCCCGACAATACCGATGAAATACATAAAGATGAGCAGAGAAAGAATGATTAACAATGGATGCAACCCGACTTTACTGCCGATAATTTTCGGTGAAAGAAATGTGACCTCTGCCATATGAAGAACACCAATGGTGGTGACAGCGATCGCCAGCTTCATGAGAACAGGCGGCTCACTGACAAGCGCAACAATCGCCGAGAGTGCCATGATAGCAAAGAGGCCGAAGTATGGTATAAGATCGAAAATACCGGCGAGGAGTCCCAACAACAATGCGTATTTAATACCGACGATAGCAAATAAAACAGCAACAATAATTCCTTCTACTAACGCTACGATCAAAGCTCCGCGTAAATAATGTCCGATTAAATCATCGGCACGCCCCACGTAATCTTCAACTTGATCTCTCGTCCGCCGTGGGAAGAGCAGGAGGAACCGATGGCCGATCTTCGGAAAATCGGTCAGAAAATAGAAGGTCAGGAACGGTATAAGAACGATATAGAAGATCTGAGTAATAAAACCAGAAATTCCGCTCATCAGTGTCCCCAATGCTTTCAGCATAGCTTTGAGGAGGTCTTCAAACCGCGGTGTCAACTGGCTCGCAAATGTGTTACGAAGTTCATTTGCGGAAATCCCATAGCGCTCCAGAATCGTAATTAATTTGCTATTCCAGAGACCGTCGCTATATTCGTTCGTCAGCTTTGCAAGTGCGTCCAGCACACCTTCAAATTGCGTCAACGCGATCGGAAGCACAAAAAATATGATCAGCGTAATACCTGTAATAAACAGCAGAATAAGCACCAGGGAACTTACCCATCGCGGAATTTTCCACCGCTGGAACAGATCCACAATCGGGTTGAGCATATAGGCAAAGACCAGTGAAACAATAAAAGGAACAAGGATCGTTGAGATGGCATCCAAGAACCAGAGGGAAAACAGTGCAATGGCCAGCCACATGAGATTACGTGCCAGCACGTACCGGCGAAGAGGAAACAAAAGAAAAAGAAGTGCACCCAGCGCTAGAAACGGAGACAGGATCGAATGAATCGTATAAATCAGTACAAACAGAAGAAGCACACCACCAGTAAGAAGAACGATCTCTATTCTGCCAAGCGATGAAAAGAGTGAATCCCAGCGGAACTCCTGCGGGGTCTCACCTTGCGGAGAGTGCGATTTTGATGTTCTTTTAGTCGTCTGATGTTTGGCCATAGTATTATCTCCCCTTCGAACCGATTCCTGTATGCCCAAAGCCTCCTTCGCCGCGCTTTGAATCAGCAAGCGACGAAGTTTCTTCCCACTGTACACGCTCATATTTTGTCACGATCATTTGAGCAATGCGATCACCGCGATGAATGACAAATGGCTTCGTTCCAAAATTTGTCAGGATGATTTTGACTTCACCACGGTAATCAGAATCGATAGTCCCTGGAGAATTCATAATTCCGATATTATGTTTGATAGCAAGACCGCTTCGCGGACGAATCTGCGCTTCATGGCCCTCCGGCAATTCAAGAATAAACCCTGTCGGAATCAAGGAGGTTTCTCCTGCTTGAAGTTCGATATCATTTTCGACCGCTGCACAAACATCCATTCCTGCGGATCCTGCAGTCGTATAACCCGGCAGAGGAATATCCGTTTTTCCCGGATTGATTCTCAAAATTTTTGCACGCAAAGTTTCAGCCATGAAATCTGTCCTCATTCTTCACTTGAAATCCAAGGAGACGAAGCATCACGGAAATAGTTTTTTCTTTCCCGGGTACAACGACCGTTGAATTTGAGAATTCACGCCTGATTCTGTATTCCGCACGAAGCTGTGAGAAATACCTGCCACGATCGGAGTCCGGAAGCATTTCTATTTGACGCAGATTTCTATCATCCATTCGGATATCGTAACATTGCTTCACGATACTTTCCAGTGTCTGCTCAATACCGATCTCTTTCGAATCGATTTTAAGCATGGGCACATGAGGAGATGGAATAAGATCTGTGATATCGTAATTCACAGGTATGTTCAGGAAATGGCAGACCGCTTCGTAGTTCATCCGCAGAGCGTTCACTTTTCCATCCAAAGAATAACCGGCGATGTGCGGTGTGCCCAGAAAAACAAGTTCAAGGAGAGATAGATCTATCTTCGGCTCACCTTCCCAGACATCGAGCACTGCAGCTGAGAGATGCTTGTCACATAGTACTCGTTTCAATCCTTCAGTCTCCATCACACTCCCGCGCGAAGTATTGAAGAAAATCGATCCGCGTTTCAATTTCCGTAACCAGGTTTCATCGAACAGATGATACGTCGCATCCGGACCGGAACGGGTTAAGGGAACATGTACAGTGAGAATGTCGGCATTCATCAGCTCATCCAACAAATACAACGGATACTTGCTTCCCTGCCGCTGAAGCGGTGGATCATTCAAGAGAACATGCATGCCAAGAGCTTTCGCCTTCTGCCAGACTTCGCTCCCAACATTACCTACTCCGACAATGCCCAGAGTTTTTCCGCTTAAGGAAAAGCCTTTTACGATGGCTAATTGCAGCAAGGCGGCCGTCATGTATTCCGCGACAGAATTCGAATTGCTCCCAGGAGCACTTACGAAAGTAATCCCCTGCTGTGAAAGATACTCCGTGTCAACATGGTCAGTACCGATCGTCACGGTTCCGACAAATCTGATTCGGCTCCCTTCGAGAAGATTTTTATCGACTTTTGTTTCAGAACGAACGATCAGAATATCCGCATCTTTGACCGTTTCTCTAGTGATCTCTCGAGTGTCCAGAGCAGAGACACGTCCTATCCGTTCAAATGCCTGCACCACAAAGGGTGTGTGCTTGTTGACAACAATATGTACATCCCGCGGCATAGAGCCTTGAATTACTTTCCTTTTTCAGGTGCTGCTTCAGCTGCTTGCCTGCTCATCTGCTCCATCATCAGAATTCTTTGCTTGATACCGGGATCTGACGGATACATAACACTGAGCTTCCGAAGAATCACGAGTGATTTATCGTATTCATTTGTCGCATCGTAGAGATCGAGCAGTGCCCGATATGGATTATAATAGGAATTCATATCTACCTCGCCACGCTCGATAAGTGCAGAACATGCAGGCTCAATCTCCTCTGCCATTTCCTTCACCTTGTCCAAACGCCCAAGGCTGCGATAGAAATTGGCCATCTCGGCAGCATATTGCCATCCAAGCGGTATCTTGCTGTTCGGCATGAGAGTTTCCATTCTCTCTAACACTTCCATCGCTTTCTTTGGATCTTTCGTGGCATCTTTATAGTACGCTGCTAATGCCCTGAACGATGACCGATAGTTTGAAATGATGCGCACAGTGTTTTCATCAAAGAACACTTTCGGATTTGCAAGTTCCCTGAATTTATACCCATATTGTTGCGTCTTTGAAAAATCCGATGGTTCATACATCAGATTCTTTGCGAGTGTCTCGGCATCGATGCCATAGTTCACTTGCGATCCTTTCATCGGCTCAAGCTTCCATGCCAACCCTTTAAACCACATATATTCATCGAGTCCGATTTTTGCATCCGGCGAACATGTGGAAGCAAAATACACCGGACGTTTCCATTCATTGGCCAGAACTATATCGTACACGGCAATATCCTGCACTCGAAGAGCTTTCGTCTGACCGAATTGCAGTGTATTGCGGAGAAAGAAAGTAATCTTGTCGTGATTCGTAATCGACGTATCCAGAGTAACTCCTTTTAGCTCACGATAGTGCTGAGCAACCTCTTTTGAGACCGGGAGCTCAACATTCTTGGGTTCCCAGGCAATCGGCTGGATGTCGTTGACATATGCATCCGGCATGTTCATAGGAACCGCTTTCGCTTCAGGATACGCCGGTGTATTTTTCATCTGCAAAATATACCAAGGTGTATTCACCAGGCTTAAATTCACGATTCGCACATCCCGCCGAACACCTTCAACATCCTGCATATACCACAGCGGGAATGTATCATTATCGCCTTGAGTAAAAAGAATAGCGTCCTGTTCGCATGTCTGAAGAAGGTTATACGCAAAATCCCATGGTACCCAGTTCTTCGATCGATCGTGCGTAAAGTAGTTGAGCTGCGCCATGCGTACCGGTATCGCCAGGGTGCACAAGAACAGCACTCCGAAGAATGCAGGTTTCACATACGCAGGTCGGCCAATTTTTTCCTGCACGAGATCGAGCAGTCCCCTGACACCAAGGGCAATCCATAGCGCAAAAACAAAATAAGCACCGCAATAAAAATACTCACGGTCCCGAGGCTGGGGCTGCTGCTGATTTTGATAATACGTAATCAGATATCCCATTAAGATAAACGCCAGGAGAAAGACGGAAGCCATTTTCCAGTCTTTTCGAATATGCGTGTACAGGCCGAAGAATCCAAGGAAGAACGGGATACCAAAAAATCCCCTCCAATCGACACCAGCATCCTGATCATGAGATATCCGGCCGATAAAGTTCCATGCCACATACCGTTGGAACATATGATCCATCTGATAGCGTAAGAAGAAATCAAGATCACTCGAATAGCTTGTGTAGATTGCTGCTTTTTCCGGCTCTGATGACCACCGGCGTTTGAACATAGGGAAATCGCCGTATTGTTCACGATTCAAATACGTCACCAGTGTGGCAAACGACTTTGGATGATTTTCGTTCATCGGAAGGTTTTTATTTGCGCGAATGACGATCATGGTATACGTCGTAAAGCCGAGTATCGCGATAAGTGTTCCCGTGATTGACAATGCTAATACTATCTGACGCTGCTTCGCGGCCCAGTAGACACCGGCCCCTCCGGCAGCAACGACACCCAAAAGAACGAGAAGTCCCGCCTCCAGATGATCACCGGCGATCGCCAGCAACAGGGAAGGTAGGTATCTGATGATTCCCGGAAAAATAACCCCGAAAGCTATACCTCCAACGAGAAGAGCCAAATAATAGGAATTACGCTGTATCACTTTTTTCCTAAAGACAGCAATTACAGCAATACTTGCAATGATCATCGCTGTAATGAATTTGGTCTCAAAGGCACGGATTGCTTCCTGCGTCGGCGGCTGGGTTGCTTTTTCCCCGCTCCAGAGAATTGCTGCAATCACGAATAAAAGAACAGCATGTCCGAGAAGCACATATGTGGACTCCAATAATTCTTTATCGCTGTTCACATATTTTCTCAGAATAACCGCGACTCCAACAATCAATATCGTGAGAACACTCATCAGGTGAAGTCCGGCAGATAAACCGGCGATGTACGCAATAAGGAGAAGATAGCGCTCGCTTCCGGGTTCGTCCGCTTTTTCATTCCACACCATCATCAGCCACACGACAGAAGAATACAACACCATACTCGCTGCAAAATAGTTCGCTTCTCCCCCATTGAACCAAAACGTATCGCTGAAGGAAAGGGTGAGTGCTCCTATCGCACCGGCAAGATACGTACCGATTCCATCGAGTGTAATTCCGGCCTGCTTTCCTTTGAAATTCTCGATAACTTTGACGATCACGAGATATAAGAACAGAACCGTAAAGGCGCTTGCAAGCCCTGACAGAAGATTCATCCGATAACCGATATCACCGGGAACCGGGAGCATATAGAAGATCCTCCCAACAAGCGAAAACAGTGGACCGCCCGGCGGATGCGGAACTTGAAGCAGGTATGCAGCCGCGGACAGCTCACCCGGGTCCCAAAAGGGGACGGAAACCTGCGCAGTAATGATAAATTGGATCGATGAAATAAGAAGAACGAATGCGCCAATGACGCGACGAACAAGATTATTTTTCATAGTAGACATCTGCCCTTAATTTTACATTATGTACATTACCATGATAAGAAGAAATCATAAAAGAATGAACGCATAAATGCACCTTTCTTTCAACTCTCATCCCAGGAGGAGTATTCACACCCTCTCAGGGTATGGTTCCTTGTTTCTCTTACCCTAGTTTGCAAGAAAATTCCATGGAAAGGGAGAGCTAAGGCAAGCTCTTCGTTCAGCTTTTACAGTGAATCCTGAAGGATAATTATTTTACCAAATAATTCATGGTCTTGAGTTCCTCTGCAATACGCTCACGCTGGTCTCCCTGGATCTCGATCTTCCCTTCTTTCACTGTTCCTCCGGCCCCGCAATGCTGTTTTAGAATCTGGGCGATATCTTCCATCGTCGCTAGATTATGCTGCAGACCAATGACAACGGTGACGTTTTTCCCTTTTCTTCCATGAGTATCCAATATCACCCGGATCCTTTTCCCTTTTCCATCATGCTGATGCGGAGCAGGAATGTTCAAGTCCGGGTTCTGAGGGGATAGTTCGGCGAGGTCTTCTAGCGACCTAAATTTCTTCTCATGATCCATCATCAATCCTCATTGATCATAACTCTCTGCCATGCTCTTTGAACCAGCTCCCGAGGCCTTCTCCTGCGCAAAAAGACCGGCACAGAAGCAAGAGGTAAGTACAACAGCATTGAACAGTTTTCTCATCGGTAAGGATCCTTTCTGTAAGTGAAATAGCTAGAAACCTGCGATGTCAATTTCGGAATTCCTTTTAAGGAAATCATCACAGGTGATATTATCTTTGAGTATTTTTGATGGAAAAGCATCACGAAAAACGTCATATGTCGTTCAATTTCTTTTAAGAATAGAGGCAAAGACCCCGAAGGCCAGGACCGCCTGTGATTGCGGATGAACCGTACCCACTTCATTCACTTTATATCCATCCTCACCTCCGCGAGGATTCCATCCGTTGCGAATCCCGTTATCGATCGGACGGTGAAGCGTGATCAGTGATTTCTCATGATTATTGGACCAGACGTGTTCCAGCATCTTCTGCACCTTTCCCGGAATATCTGCGAGTTCTGACGGGGCGATCTGGTATGCGTCAAGAATAAAAAGAACAAAGGCGCCGTTTCCATCCATCCGGAGTTGATAGAAATCGACCGGATCTACCCACCCTGTGGAAGGATCCATAATGCGTTTTGCGGTCGCGATGACGATGTCTCGATATTTTTCCTTCCCTGTCACACGGTACAGGGCCGCACCGATGGTGCACATACCGGTTCCTTCCCAAGGAAATTGTTTTCCAAAGGCAGCCTGCCCTTCTTTCCCTTTCCAGATCCCGTTACCGCGATAGAATTGTTTTTCAACACCGGGTGTTGTTGCATCACCTTCCCATACAAGCAGTGCATCGTTCAGAAATTGCTTGTCCTGTGTCGCTTGATAAAGCCAGCAGGCCACCGTGGCCATCTGGTTCATATTAGTGTTGGTGAAAATATTGATTTCTTTACTCATCCTCGGCGGGTAATTATACCAGCTCCAAAATCCTTCGTGTTTGGACATGCGCCCTTCTCGTTTCGCCTCCAGATATCGTCTCCTGGCGTCATCTACCCATTCCGACCCATTCCGACCGGTCACGTCCCACCAATACATTTCTGCGAGACATACCCATGCCCGGTCGTCTACCCACGTTCCATTATGCATATTGAGAAGCTTGGATGTATTTGAATAGAATTGAAGCAGACTCGCATCACCCGTTGCTGCATAGAGATGAGCGTCTCCAATTGCTCCATTCGCCCCTTCCCACTCCGGATTGATGATCCGGTGAAACAGGTTATCGATGGCATAGGCACGCTGGATAGTCGTCCGGAGTAATTCAGAGGTTGTTGGAGGCGGCAATGCTTTTTCCTGGACAGTTACCGCCGGTTCTTTCTTTCCATTTCTGATCCAGAAGAAAAGGATAATGGACATTATAAGGACAAGAGCAATTCCTATTCCAAGACTACGGTTCCGTTGTATCGTACCTTTATCGTTGGTGAGTTTTGGGTGTATACGGTGGCGGCTCTTTTTCGACATGGAGGGTACTTTACAAGCAGTATTTTTCTAACCTGGGAGGAGGCTCACACCATGAACCGCCCAAAATTTCCACATTCGTTCGAACTAGGAGACCATCATCCAAGGTATGTTCGTTCTGATAGGTCATCACACATGCCGGCTCAAGGAGTCTTTGGTTTGAATTCTGGATATAAACTACTAAGGCATTCAGGACAGACGCTGTGTGACAAATGTGCTTCTGAGTGATCCATGATATAATCTTCAACGGCTTCCCAGTAGCCCTTGTCGTTTCTGATCTTTTTACATTTTGCACATATAGGAAGTAATCCGCTCAGCATTTTTACATTATCCATCGCTACCTTCAGTTCGGAATTCAACCGACGTAACTCCATGAGATCGCCAAAGCGAGCTACCGCGAAGATCATCGTTCGTTCCATTTCTTTCCCGCTCGTAGGTTTGAGCAAATATGCACAGGCTCCCGCAACGCTGGCCTGCTTAATCAATTTCGGGTCGTCAAATCCCGTCAGGAGAACAACCGGCGTGGGGATTTTTTCATGAATCACGCGAGTTGCTTCCAATCCATCCATCTCCGGCATCCCAATATCCATCAGTACAACATCCGGATGGTGAAATTCTGTCATCTGAACCGCCTCTTTTCCATCATGCGCTCTCCCAACCACTTCATGTCCTATCTTTTCCAACTGGCGTCTGATGGCTAAGGCGATTATATCCTGATCCTCAGCGATCAGGACTCGCAAAGGTGTTTGTGCAATCATTGTCGTCCACCAAATAGTCATTCATGATGGTTTTTCTTTTGTAGTCCCTCGTACATGTGCCTGGAGTATTCAAGAATCGCATCATTCTCCAGCACTCCTCAATTAGCCGACTCGGGCAGATGGCCAAAGACCATGCCATTCCTTTGGCGTCAGAATCTGATTTCATTTAACTTTCCATTGAAAAGTTAGGAAAAAGCTCATTCATTCACAACCACATTGACCGGGTTTCAGCATCGAGCAACGAGAGGACGATCCTGAAGCTCTTAAACAGTCAGGTGTACGAGAGGTTCTTCCGAAACCATTCCGGCTCGAAGCAATTGTACCTGCGATTTCTAAGACCTGAAATCAATAAAAAAAAAGAGGTCCGGACTGATCCGAACCTCTTTTCCATGATCCTCAAACTTCCCCTGGAAGTACCTCTTACTTCTTCCCTTTTTGGAAATAACGCACCGCTATCAATACAACCAGTGCAACGCCAAGGAGAATCAATACATAGGTCAACCATGATGCAGCGGGAGATACCTCCGACTTCCACTGATCCACCTTCGCTGTAATCTCATTTTTCTGTTCCACCGTAATTTTCCCAACCTCTGCAAGCGCTGGAATCCATGACGAACCGAGTTCACCTTTCCAGAGATTTTCTTCGAAGTTCAAGAAGAGTTTCAAACGCACATCATCTGCATCCTTCTTCGGATTCTGAATTTGCTCATCGATAAACGCCATAAGCTGAGTGATAAATTCCTGCCCGTTTGTGAACTCCTTTATGGTAATCCCATAATCTTTCATCAATTGGTTGAGCGATCGCCATGTCGCGAGGTCGACATTTGCTGCCCATTTTATGAGTAATTCATCAATGTCTGCAACATCAGTGAACTTTTTCTTCCCTCCTGCATACACTGCGGTGAATTTCGGTCTAAGGCCTTTCCACTGGGATTGGAATCGCTGCTGCTGCTGCACCACTTTGACAAGATCATTTCCCTTGAGTGATGTTGTTTCGAGGAACTTCAAATTGTCCTCTAATGAACGTTTGATGTTGCTAAAAACACCGTGCCGTTCCAGCTTGACACTCAACCCCTGCTTTTCAACATCTTTCATATCGGCGACATTCTTATCATACTGGAGAAAAAGGCTGTCAACAAGTGCGAAGATCAATTGGTCGCGATCTTTCAACTGTTGCTGAAGTTTGGTGATTACCCCTTTCAGTGAATCAGTGAGGGTTGTTCTGGCAGCGGTCTCAGCGCCGATCTTTTCGATGTTGCCCTTCAGCCCTTCGATTTCACTCATCAATTTGCTGTTCTCTCCGTTCAATTTCTCCACTTGACCGGATAACTCCCGAACCTGAGTCTCAAGCTCTGAAATGCGGACGAACTGGGATTCGATAACACCCAAGTCCTTCTGCCGGATCATCAATCGCCCCCTGAGAAGATCAAAGGTCTTTAAAAAATCGTCGGGATAAAGTGCCTTGTCCAGTAAGGGTTTTTCAGATCGAAATTCTTCCCCCAATTCGTCAATCGATGCGGCAACGGCTGCGCATTCCTGGACGGTTTTTGCCTCCTCTGTCGCCTTTGTAATTGATTTTGTTAACTCCTGAAATCTTTTAACGGTTGCATAATCAGATTTCTGCTGAGCGGGTGCTAGTGCAGCCACGATGAGGAGAGAAACGAAGAATCGAATAAAGGATTTCATTTTTTGCCTCCTTCCAGAATTCCTTCCTTACTCAGGAGGAGTGGTTTGTCTTTCTCGTTGAGGAGCTGGATATAGGGCGCTTTTTGGTTAAACGCCGGATCTTCGAGTCCCTGCTCTTTGATAAGGATCTTCGCTGCAAGCTTCAATCCTCCTTCTGCCTGTTCAAAAACGTATACATTCTTGAACTTTGGGCCCGTGATAAAATAATATCCTTTGATGTCACGAATAAGATGCAATGTGTGTGTCGTGACGTTGATCGAATCCTGTGTTTCTGCAAACAGCAGCCCTTTCACGTTCACCGAAAAGTTGTTCCGTTGCTCCTCTATCATGCCTTTACGATCTACTTTCATTACCGATTCCACCGGCCATGAAAAATCTGCAGGTTTAAGGATCAATGAGGAACAGCCCGCTAACAGTAGTGAAGAGAGAACAAAGATTATCGTACACTTCATAAGTCCTCCATGGTTAAGGTTGACTGCAAATGTCCGTTTCTTTATCTCAACGAATGTAGAAAAGAAAATAATCGGATTCAAGCGAATCTTTAAAAAATCCATTTATCAAGGGAATGACTCAAGGGATTCTTCAGTGTATCCCTTGTTTTCTATTTCCCAAATCAATATTGTCAGAGTAAGATAACAGCTCCTTTTCAAATTTATTCAATCAACTTTCCGTTTCTGGAGAGTCCATTTTTAACAGAAACTCCTGTGTGGTATTTTCGCCAGAAGCGGGTTGCGAAATTTTTATTTTTGAATAAACATGAGGTGACAACCCTATTGTTAAAAGCTCCCCGAAGACTCACGGCCGGGATGGAAGCACAAAGACATAAAGATATATCGAACTGATAAATCTTCCGGATAGTGGAGAAGGAAGTCTCTTTCATTGGAAGAATATTCTAACTATACATTCTTGCCTTCCCTTTGATCTTTTTGTATATTGTGCACGAATTTAAAAAACAATCTTACGAAATATAAGGAAATTTGCCTGAAAGAGCAGAACACCAAAGTGTTGGGAGACAGGAAGCCTCCTTTCGCTTGGCGTTCCTTATTCGAGACAGTTGTTACACTTCTTATTACAATGAGAGTGAAATGGAATTAGAAGTTCACTCAACATGAAAAAGGAATTGCTAGAATAAATAATTTTCAACGCACCCATAGTTCAAAAATGGTCTGCGAGTATTTTTTATGAGCAGTATCCATTTTATGAATCCCGCTGCTTTCAAGCGGGACTCAATTATGAACAAGGTTGCAAACGCACCCGTAGCTCAATTGGATAGAGCGGCAGCCTACGGAGCTGTAGGTTGGGGGTTCGACTCCCTCCGGGTGCACATAACAAGAAGCACGCTGGTAGTGAACTTTTAGTGTATTTCTCAGATTCAAACTAGTTGACCATAATCTCATCGATGTAGATCCATGTCGGTTCACCTTGGCTCGGATGCCACTGAGGACAGAGACCTATATTCTTCGCGCGGACGCGGATGTAGCGTGCCCTGCCATTGACTAACACTTGCGAGTATTCTTTGATGTCATCTGCCTCGATAATCTGCGGAAGTGGAGTTAAAAACCTACCAATCACTAAGTAGTGCAGGTCATCATCTGAGACAGCATATTCGACCTCTGTCGGAAGGAAAATCCCCCATCTAAGATTCCGCAAGAATCCTGCCGATATCTTCCTAATATCTGTTGTCTCGTTGAGGTCTATTACGGCCTCAAAATCTTTTTGACGGAATCCCTGCCAATTCTTATCACCGTAAAACTTCGTAGCGCGAAGAGTATTTGTCAGCGCCTGCACCCCGTCACCCTTATATCCCTCATAAGTATTCTTGAGTCTGACAGGTTTAAATGAAGCTTGATGAAATACAAACTGCTGTTCCGTAACAGATCCAATAAGCTTTTCATTCTTGAACGACCCGGCTTTGATGACGCCGGTCTGCGCAATAGAAATTGGTGAATCATATACCTGCGATGTCGGCAAGGGTTGACTTCCATCTAGTGTGTAATGGATCGTGGATGAAGGTACTTCAACTGTCAACGCGACATTCACTTTTCGATTCAAGGAATCGATTGATGCATGAAACATAATCTGGTATGCACTTTTTGAATAATTCCAATGACGTTTTTCATATTGCTTCATGATATTTTCGATTCGTGATGAGAAATCCTGCCAGTTGCGCTCCTCCTTCGGTGACCACACCACTTCCGCCATAGCTGCCATGCGCGGCAATGTCATGTACTGGACATGTGCAGGTGTTGCTATGTATTCTGTCCAGACATTTCCCTGTGCACCAAGTACATGTTTTGCTTCGATAGTACTAAGACTATCAGGGACGGGCTCAAACGAATACACTGTGCTCAGGGGCAGATAACCGCCGATGGCAAGTGGTTCAAGTCCGGTATTGCCCTGGTAATAGTCGAAATAGCAATGCGAGCCGGGTGTCATCACAACATCATGACCCTCGCGTGCAGCAGCAATTCCGCCTCTTGTTCCACGCCATGACATGACTGTTGCCTCCGGTGAAAGGCCGCCTTCCAAAATCTCATCCCATCCAATCAATTTTCGATTCTTGGATTTTAAGAACTTTTCAACACGCTTAATGAAGTAGCTTTGGAGTTCCTGCTCATCTCTTAATCCTTCTGATTTAATACGATTTTGACATTTTGTACATTTCTTCCATTCCTTATGATTTGCTTCATCACCGCCAATATGAATGTACTTTCCCGGGAAAAGGGCAATTACCTCGTTGAGAACGTCCTGGAGAAATTGGAATGTGCTATCATTCCCTGCACAATAAATATCCGTGATCGGCCAATAACGCCCCGCCGGTATTGTAAAAGGTCCTCCAGTACACGAAAACCGGGGATATGCAGCCAGTACTGCTTTCGTATGTCCCGGCATTTCTATTTCGGGGACAATCGTGATAAATCTCTTTTGAGCATACTGTACAATATTCTTGATCTCATCTTGTGTATAAAAGCCGCCGTACGTCGCTTTTTCTCCGTTTCTTTGCCCATCACGAAAATTCCATTCTGAAATATTTTCACGATCAACACGCCATGCACTGACCCCGGTGAGTTCTGGATATTTTTTTATTTCGATTCGCCAGCCTTGATCATCAGTTAAATGCCAATGGAAAACATTCATTTTATGCATCGCCAGCATATCAATGTATGTCTTGATAAACTCCTTTGGGAAAAAATGTCGGCTGACATCAAGATGCATACCCCGCCATTTGAATCTTGGCCGATCTTCAATAGATACAGCAGGAATTGCAAATTCACTCCCCTGTTTTTCCTTTGGGATCAGTTGCAGCAATGATTGAATACCATAAAAAATACCTGCCGGTGCAATCGATTCAACGGTGATTCTATTTGTTCCAACAGTGAGGCGGTATCCTTCTTGATCGTCATCTTTATTGCATTTAAGCAATTTCAAAATAATGACATTTTTAAGTTTTTTTGTTATCGGTATTTTTTTAAGAACCATTTCCGTACCAGTACATGTACAAATTCCATCCATACATAGTGAAGCTATCGCTGACAACTGTTTGAAGTCTCCTTCTATAACTACTGAAGTATTTTTGTTGAACGAGAAGACCCCCTTACCATCGACCACTTTTACAGGTCGAGGGATAATGGATATTTCATGTGCCGTTATCATGATCGGGAATATTGTGAGATGCATGATGATAGGAATAGATCGTAAAATGTTGGTCATAGCAGATTCCTCTACTCATGAAAGTTACTCAGATATTATTTTCATTTGGCAGACATCACAATCAAATTCTAACCGATATCGATTCTTCGCCTCCTGTAAAAATAACGGTTCGACATCCCTAGCTCCCACACCGGCGCAAAGACCGTACTGGAAACGCAGGCAATGTTTCATTGTCATAAGGGCAGCACCAGGGACATTGGATTGGAGTTCAAAAGCAGGATCAAGAGATGTAACGCCATGCCGGCGATAGAAGTCTTCCGCTTTTTTATTTGCAATATTTGCGGAATAATCTAACTTCGTTTCAGGATAAGGCTCAGTGTTAGGCATCAAATGGAATCTACGGCGGGGATACTGTTGCAATCGCTCCCGACCTAATTGAAAAACAGCCTCCCGGCGAAGTTCATTGAGCAGACTGATAGGTAGAAAATACGGCTGGTTCCAGACGAGAGTGAACTTTTTACAAACGAACTTTGTCCCTCCCAACCTTGTTAATTGTCTCCGGACGGTTTCTTCACCCCATCGAGTATTTATCGCCGATGTTTTTTCCATCCTCCGGGTTACTGTCGTCCCAACAGCGTTTTCATCTTTCAGACAAAGCAGAAATCCATCCTCTGTCTCTTCAAACCGCATTTCTAGACCAATAAGCCTCTCTGTCCTTTCTGACTTCAATGTTTTTGTAAACGTGTAATCGAAATTCCGATAGATCTCTGCCTGTTCTTCTATTCCATCGAGCTCAGAAGGATATACCTTTTTCCCTTCAATCCTCGTGACGTTCGTTCCTTGCAGCACCTTATTCCGATCTAAGAAACAAATCCCATCACCGCTATGGAGTTCCTCTTCTGTATCGAACACGAAATGATCCTTCTCGATCCGCTCAACATTCCCTAAATAGGTACCTATTGATTTCGGCGTGTGAGGAGAAAGAATATCTTTACTACGCCGTCGGATAAAATATTCCGTGAATCCACGATTGAAGGTTCTTGCCGGATCCGGTTTGAAGCGAATTGTTGTTTTCCCGGAGGAAGCTTTGCCAAATAAAGATCCCTTTTCTATTATATCATCAATTCTCTGTCTATAGTATGAAGTGATATTCTTGACATAATTGATATCTTTCAACCGTCCTTCGATCTTGAAGGAGGTAATCCCTGCGTCAATCAGATTTTTCAGAAAACCTGAGAGATTCAGGTCTTTTAGTGACAACAGGTACTTCTCTTCATCCAATATGCGCCCTTTACTGTCCGTGAGCGTGTAAGGAAGTCTGCATGGCTGGGCACACTCGCCTCGATTGGCACTTCGCCCCTGCGTTGCTTCGCTAAGATAGCATTGTCCGCTGAAACTGACACACAATGCGCCGTGGATAAAGAATTCCAGATCGACCGAAGTACTCTTCCGAATTTCGTACAGCTGCTTCAGCGATAATTCGCGCGCAAGAATAATTCGCTGAAATCCCACTTTTTCCAGGAATTGAATTTTCTCCAAGGAGTAATTATGTGTCTGCGTGCTGGCGAATAATGGAATTGGGGGCAATCCGAGTTCCAGCAATCCCATATCCTGAATGATCAGTGCATCGGCACCAGCATCGTAGACAGACCGGGCAATACCGAGTGCTTCTTCGAGTTCATGATCATAAAGAATCGTATTGATGGTAATATAGACTTTCGCCCAATAGCGATGTGCATAATCGATAAGTTTTCCGATATCGTTCAGAGAATTTCCAGCAGCGACGCGTGCACCAAACTTTGGCGCACCAATGTAGACAGCATCGGCGCCATGATTGATTGCCGCAATTCCGCACTCAAGGTCCCTAGCAGGAGCGAGCAGCTCTAATTTTTTTAAATGTTCCGTTGGCTGCATTCCGATTCTTTCCATGTCTAATTTAGATAAACTTCTTCTCCTTGCCAAATTGATAGCGCAGAAAAAGTTCCGTATATTTCACAAGAATGATAAGGAGTGAGATGTGGAACAAATAGACAAACAAGAATGGATCCCAACAAATCCGGATTACGACCCGAATAAGCCGATGCAAGTGGGCGGCCAAGCTGTTATGGAAGGCGTGATGATGCGAGCAGCCGGCTCTGTAGCAACCGCGGTGAGGCGTGCTAACAGAGAAATCGTCGTCCAGTATCAACCCTATAAATCTGTCACGGAAAAATACAAATGGCTGAACGTACCAATTCTCCGCGGTGCGGTTGGACTTGTCGATATGATGTACCTCGGTATCAAAACCCTTAATTTTTCCGCAGAAATTGCTATGCTGGATGTGGAAAACGAAAATAAGGGGGACAATGGTACAGAGAAACACAATGGAAAAGAGAAGAAACAGAAGACTCAATCGACTCTTGCCTTGACCGGAACATTGATCATGGCGTTAGCACTCGGCATTGGTATCTTTTTCATAGTTCCTTTGTATGTAACGACAAAAGTCTTCGTGATCGAACAAACAGCTGTCAGTTTTAACCTTGTAGCAGGAGCGATCCGTGTTTCTATTCTGCTTCTGTATTTGGCCGGAATTTCGCTGATGAAAGATATCCAGCAGCTCTTCCGTTATCACGGAGCAGAGCATAAATCTGTCTTCGCTTTCGAACTCAAAGCGGCACTTGTTCCGGATATTGTCAAAGGGTACAGCCGTTTCCATCCGCGATGCGGCACCAGTTTCCTGCTGATCGTGGCTTTTGTCGCCATTCTTTCTTTCAGTCTTCTCGATGCTTTCCTATTAAAATTGCTCGGCTCCCTTTCGCTCCCTGTACGATTGCTGACACATCTTCCCTTTATCCCGATTGTCGGCGGCATCGCGTATGAGATTATAAAATTTTCTGCAAAACACAGCACACCATGGTGGGGACGGGCTATCATAGCTCCGGGACTCTGGCTTCAGAAGATTACAACAAAAGAACCAACAACTGACCAGATCGAAGTTGCACTGGTTGCTCTGAAGTGTGCTTTAGGCCAGGAAGATCCTGCAAAATACCGTCTTCAACCAGCGACTATCACAATCCCTCATATCGAGAAAGTTTAAGTCTCCATGATTGCGAAGTTAGAAAAAATATTCCAGCGTTATGACGAAGTGAACGCTCTCATGAGCAATCCGGTTGTCCTTACGGATCAGCAGAAAACCCGTGATCTCGGGAGGGAGTTCCGGTCCCTAGAGTTGATCGTCAAACCCGGACTTCGTTATAAGAAAGCCTTTCACGATTTCAACGGCAGCAAGGAGTTATTAGAATCCACCAGCGATCCGGAGATGAAGGCACTTGCCCAGGAAGAATACGATCATCTCAAAATTGAAGTCCTTCGTCTGGAAGAAGAATTAAAGGTACTGCTCATTCCGCCGGATCCCAATGACACGAAGAATTTTATCATGGAGATCCGGGCAGGCACGGGGGGAGAAGAAGCTGCTTTGTTCGCTTCTGACCTGTACCGGATGTACACACGCTATGCAGAGCGCAAAGGTTGGAAAGCAGAGTTGATGGATTGGAACGAAACCGATAAAGGCGGGTTTAAGGAAATTTCTTTTGCCGTTTCGGGTGACGGTGCGTACGGCGTGATGAAATATGAAAGCGGCGTCCATCGGGTTCAGCGTGTCCCTGAAACTGAGGCACAAGGACGCGTCCATACATCTGCGGCATCTGTTGTTGTCTTGCCTGAGGTGGAAGAAGTTGAGGTCGAGATCAATCCTGCCGATCTTCAATTTGACACCTATCGTTCCGGCGGTAAGGGGGGACAGAATGTGAATAAGGTTGAGACAGCGGTACGAATCACTCATAGACCGAGCGGGATTATCGTCGCATGCCAGCAGGAACGTTCACAATTTCAGAACCGCGAACGAGCCATGAAAATGCTTCGTTCGAAATTGTACGAAATGAAACTTGAGGAACAGACGAAAAACACTGCTGAGCAGCGCAAATCCATGGTCAAAAGCGGCGACCGGAGCGATAAGATCCGGACGTACAATTTTCCGCAGAACCGGTTGACCGATCACCGTATCGGTTTTACACTCTATAGTCTGGATAGGGTCATTGACGGTGAACTGGATGAACTGATCGAACAATTACGTATTGCTGACCGCGCCGAAAAGCTTCGGAACCTGACCGCATAACTTTTTCTATTGCTTGTACTACTTCTTCGGTGTAGGGATCCTCTTTTTTGAAAAGAATGCCTGCAGGAGCGACTGGCTTTCTCTGTCGCACACTCCTCCCAGAACATGGACAGTATGATTCAATCTCGTATCTTCTACGATATTGAAAAGTGTCCCGCACGCACCGGCCTTGGGATCGTATAGACTAAATATGAGCGTAGGAATTCTGGCCAGGATAATGGCACCGGCACACATCGCACATGGTTCAAGCGTTACATAGAGTGCGCAATTTTCCAACCGCCTTGACTGCAGATAGTTTGCTGCAGCCGTTATAGCAATCATTTCTGCATGAGCGGTAGGGTCCTGGAGCCGTTCAATCTGATTATATCCTTTTCCGATTATTTTCCCTTCATGGACAACGACCGAACCTACAGGTACTTCATCTGACTCAGCAGCCTTCTGTGCCTCCCTGAGTGCTGCGTGCATCCATTGTTCATGTTGTGTAGGTATAGACATCTCTTTATTCATGATACAGCATTCCATCGAGAATCCGTACAGACATTTCATCGATTTTAAAAGTGAATCGCCAATGTTTTACAGCGATCATCGAAGTACCATTCTCCAAGACTTTAATCCGCCGGTAACCATGCGGATGCGGATCATGGGCAAGTATGTTTGTGAGGTACGTGCGTACTTCACGGTTTTCGCGCTCTTCCATCTCATTCAATATCCGTTTCACTCTCGGCGTGAAAGTGACTCTATACGGCGCTGCCGTCTGTTCGTTCGACTCGTCAATCCATCCTGCACGTGCGTGAGGAAATGACTCAGCGTGTGGTATATAAGGCTTGATATCCAGAATAGGTGTACCATCCAGCATATCAGGATTTTCTATCCGGATTTTCCTGCCGCTGACAGTGAGAAGTTTGCAGAGCGATAATCCTATCGGATTAGGACGATGAGGTGATCGGGTCGAGAAAAGGCCCCGCTTTTTTCTTCCACCATACGGCGGAAGAACTTTGGCTTTCCAGTTTTTATTCTTGTGAAACCAGAATATCACCCACACATACTCAAATCCTTCAATGTCCTCAAGCGCCTGCTCGAAATTCCTATGTTCCGAAAGCGTTATGATTCCGACTGTTTTCCCCATTGCTGAAGCAGGCTGGCGTGGTGCGCTATATTTCGAGTGAAATGGTGTATGAATGACGCCTATAGGTTGGATGTTTAGATTTTCCTGCTTCATGGAGTATTGAAGGCGAGATAACTCTCCCCTTCCTCTCTTGATGGTTTCTACTTACTTTCTGCCGGTCTATTCTTTACAAATTTATCGGCCCACCCAAAACTTTCTGCGAGAACATCTAGAACCGATTCACGAGCGGAATAGCCATGCGATTCAAACGGCAACATTACCAATCGCGCTGTTCCACCATTCCCCTTGATCGCATTGAACAACCGTTCCGATTGGATCGGGAAAGTCCCTGTGTTATTATCTGCTTCACCGTGGATTATCAGAAGCGGTACTTTAATTTTATGAGCGAATGTAAATGGTGAAACCTTCATATAGATATCTGTTGCTTCCCAAAATGAACGGCGCTCGCTTTGAAATCCGAACGGGGTCAAGGAACGGTTATAGGCACCGCTTCGAGCGATGCCGGCAGCAAACAGGTCTGAATGTGCCAGGAGATTTGCTGTCATGAATGCACCATAACTATGTCCGCCCACTGCAACGCGATGGCGATCGATAATACCCAGCGCATCGAGTGTATCGATAGCGGCCTTTGCTGCAGCAACAATTTGCTCAACAAATGTATTGTTCATTGTTTCCGGATCACCGACAACAGGCATGGTTGCATCCATGAGAACAGCATAACCCTGCGTGACAAAGAAAAGCGGCGATGTACCGCGGAAGAAGGTGAAAGTATTCGTCGAACCGCGAACCTGACCCGCTGTGCTGGCATCAGAATATTCCAGTGGATATGCCCAGAGAAGAAGGGGAAGCCTGGCACCCTCCTTATAGCCGGGAGGCAGATACAGCGTTCCTGACAGCGGGACACCATCGGGCCGCTTATACTTCATGAGTTCCTTTCTCATTCCTGTCATTTGGGGAGCCGGATCCTTGAAGTCCGTTAATGCTTCTTTCGATCCGTCTTCCACGTTGAGAAGAAAATAGTTCGGCGGCATGATTTTGCTTTCGTATCTCGTCAGGATCTTCGTTCGAGAACCGCTCACAAACGAGATAAATCGTTCAAAACTCTTTTCATCGGAACGGAATAGTCTCTGTGTTTCTTTGGATAAAAGATTCATTCTGTCGAGAAAAGGCCTGTCTCCTTTTTCCGATGCTCCCTGTCCTGCAAGATAGATCCAGTCGCCATCTTGCGAAATGGTTATCGTGCCCCTTTTATCCGTCTGCATTACCGGGCGTCCCGGATCTTTGTAAGCATCATTGACACTCAAATCGAAAATAACTCTCTTCCTTGAAGTATCAGTCAATGAGATCCATGTGGTGGTTCGCCATCTGCGATCCCGGTCATATTCCATCACGAGCGCTTCATCTTTTATAGCGAACCACTGAAATCCTGCGTAGCGGTGCTGGAGTTTCATTACCTCGCTAGGATCCGAGTTGAACGGTGTGTTCAGCGTCATAACCTTTTCGCGAAATGGAACTCTTTTGATCGGATCGCCTCCATCCAGTGCTTCAACCCAAAGCAGTTTTGCGTCGTACAATGGCTGCCATTGCACATTCCTTGGACCGGTTTGCACTCCCTGCGTTGGTATCTCGTCCGTCACAGGAAAGCTTGCAATAGTCTTCACCAAACTTCCTTTTGCGTCCCAGATCTCAATGGTCCGTGCAAAATCATCGCATGTCACGCGGTACGAAAATGGGTGTGTAAGTTTCGTGACAAGGAGAAACCGGTTGTCGGGAGAGAATTCCGAAGAGATGAACATCCCGGGTTTACCTATGATTTGTACTTTGCCCGAGGCTGTGTTCACCAGAACAAGCTGCGAGGTCGCATAATATTCAAAGAGTTGTTCATCGTACGGTGATTTCAGCAAATCTTGATACGTCGCTGTTTTTGAAATTTTGCCATATGTCTCTTCTACATTGGGACCAGACGGGACGATCGGCGCTTCAGGTACTTTTCCTCGGTTTTTTACAATTGCACAAACTAACAGCGTCTGGTTATCGCTCATCCATTCAAACGGTGAATCGATTACATCATTCACACGAATATCGGGAAGAGCATGTGCCTTCCCTGTCGATGCATCAGCTATCCACAATTCCACACCATCCTGAACATCGAGCGTAAAAGCGAGCTTCATGCCGTCATACGACCAGGCAGGGATACCGATATTCGATTTCGGCGGGATTTGAATTCGAACATCTTTTCTTAAGTCAAAATGTTTCACTGTGGCACCGATGTATTGCGTGATACGCTGACCTGCTGAGAGCCGGGGCGAAATCCGGACCCCTGCAAGGCGGAGGATGGGTTGGGCGATAAACTCAAGAGATGGATTGGGCCGATACTCGACAAACAGCATCGCATTTTTTGTCGGGCTTACAATAACGAAAGGTGCTGGCGGTGCATCAAGGATGTCCACGATTTCCTTGGGAGGCAGTTTATACCGGGTTTGTGCAAATGTAAACGTGGATATGAAAAAGACAAGAAAATAAAATCGCACTGCAGATTTCATAGAACCTCCATCATTGTTCAAATGTATGATAAACAATACACCTTTGGTCACCGACAGATCCTTCCAGCCTATGTACAAAATCTCATCATACAGGAATGCTTTGTGAAATATACCATTCGAGGCGGTACAGCGCAACTCATTACGTCCATATACAAATATTAAGAAAGTATAAAGAAATTTGAATTTTTTCCCGAACATTCCTGAAAATATTTTTTCCACGGAAAATTAATGAAACACTCGATCATTCTCTCTATCTGTTGAATCTCTTGATAGGGTCATTAATACCGTGAATATTACTTCTTTTTATTAGTGCTTGATTCTCAAATGAATTAAGTGTAGGATTCTGCAGCTATTAGGTAGGATCTCTGCCGGGTAATTCCTTTTTTGGGGGGTGGGTCATGTCGAAAAGTGTTTTTCAGAGTCAATCGAATAGTTGAGCTGAACTACTTTCCTTCCATAGACCTTTCGAATTCTCCGGTTTATGAAAAAATATTTTTTCACAGACTTAATTTTCGATAAGACCTGTCTATTCAATGCTGTTTATCTCACAAATTCACTAACATTTTTATGGGGATTTCATCATGGGTCAACAACAACTGCTACTTATCATCCTCGGTGTTATCATCGTCGGCATCGCGATCGCCGTTGGATTGAGCCTCTTCAGTGCACAAAGCATTCAGGCAAATAAAGATGCCATCATCAACGATCTCAACAATATTGCAGCACATGCATACCAGTATAAGATTCGCCCTGCATCGATGGCTGGCGGCGGTGGAGATTATCCGGGCTATAAACTGCCCACTAAAATGGCAACAAATGAAAACGCGACCTATGTCGCCACACCAGCTGCAGGCAGCGTTGAGGTTGTAGCTACATCAGCCCAAAATGCCTCGAACACGGTCACCGTCACCGTCAATTCCGAAGGCAGATTAACCGGATGGACTTTTGCTGGTGATTTCCTATAAGTCACCGATAGAATTATTAGCGGATATTGAATAAAACATTCTAGTACTTTCCATTTTTCTTTCGAAATGTTTGGAATGTATTGGAGAGCATAAAGAACATCACACGAAGCCCCATCTATGATGGGGCTTTTCTTTACGGAGTCAATCACTGAGCTCTTTTTTATTTTGAGAAACGATGGAGACGATGGTTCGTGCACCCGGAGGGAGTCGAACCCCCAACCCTCAGATCCGAAGTCTGATGCTCTATCCAATTGAGCTACGGGTGCGTGTTTTTATTTAGTATTCGTCGTAGTTTTTTCGCCTTCATTCGATCAACAATCCATTTTTATCAACTTAGGATTATAAAATGGTAACAGATGTTATCCATTAGTATGCATTGGTATCGGTTTTAACTACAAATAGGATACAAAATATTTTCCAAAAGTGAAAGATGCATTTCGAAGCTTTGGCTTTAGATCAGGTAATAATGTACACGACATTAGTTTCTATTGTGTGCAACATATTATGGATTTTGTGATTGGAAGGCATACTGATGGATCCTTCGCCTTTACTTGTGTTCACCTTAAAAACCTGTTATCTTTCCGGCCATCGAGAAGATGTTCGTTTACAGCATCAGAAAAATGAGATCGTATGAGACGTGTAGTAGTCACAGGTATCGGTTTAATTACACCACTGGGTTTGTCTACCGGAGAATCATGGAAGAAGTGCATCGCTGGTACTTCAGGTATTGGACCTATTACTCGTTTCAATCCGGAGAAATATCCGACACAGATCGCCGGTGAAGTGAAGGGCTTTGATCCGCTCAAATATTTCGGTCCAAAGGATGTCAAGCGATACGATCTCTCTATCCAGTATGCCGTAGCTGCTTCTCTCGATGCGCTGAAGGATGCTTCTTTCGAGATAACACCTGAACGAGCTGATCTGGTGGGTATCATCATCGGTTCCGGGATCGGCGGCATTTCGACGATCAGTGAGACAGTACTCGCGCTTGCTCACGATGGACCGCGGATGGTAACACCGTTCTTCATTCCCAGTGCAATCATCAATATGACTTCTGGATATCTCGCCATCCGTACTGGGGCGCGAGGTCCGAACTACTCTGTCGTCTCTGCCTGTGCCTCCAGTAATCATGCCATCGCTGATGGATTCCATGCAATCCTCCGGGGGGAAGCGGAAGCGATGATCGTTGGAGGGACAGAAGCCTCCATCACCGAACTCGGGATCGCTGGATTTTGCGCTGCTCGCGCCATGTCGCATCGAAACAGCGAACCAACGAAAGCATCCCGTCCATTTGACAAAGACCGTGACGGATTTGTTCTCAGTGAAGGAGCAGGTGTGCTGATCCTGGAAGAAGAGAATTTCGCACTGTCGCGCGGGGCACGGATCTATGCACGCATCCTCAGCTGCGGTATGAGCGCAGATGCTCATCACATCACAGCACCTCCTGAACATGGCGAAGGAACACAGCTCTCAATGATGCGCGCGCTGAAATTCGCAGGACTCCGGCCGGAGCAGATCGACCACATCAACGCGCATGGCACAGCGACCCATCTAGGTGACATCGCCGAAACACGGGCAATCAAAGCGGTGTTCAACTCGCACGCTTTCAAGATTGCTATCAGCGCAAACAAATCGATGACCGGGCATCTCCTTGGCGGAACCGGTGCTGTGGAAGCGGCATTCACTATTCTCGCGATGCGCGAGGGAATCATCCCTCCCACCATCAATCTTGATACTCCCGATTCGGAATGCGATCTTGATTACGTTCCCAATATCGCACGGCGGCAAGAGGTCCAGTACGCGCTTTCCAACAGCTTCGGATTCGGAGGGACTAATGCCACGTTATGCTTCGAAAAAGCAGAATGATGAAGGATTCTATAGAAAGGCAGTTTGAATTGAAGGATTTTATTAGAACAAACTCCTCTTGAAACACCTCCTCTTGTGGACTTGCGTAACTCTTCTTGCCTGACTACTGGCGATAGTACAAACTCCAAACAGAAATCATGATGATTCGTCCCCAATCAGATTAACGACGATATTATGAGATACCTTCTGTTCGGTGATGGGGGACCAGAAAATACTTTTGGCCATCGATTCAAAATAACAGATTCAGCGTGTTGACTTCCTTCATCATACCCAGCCGCGCAGCTTGCAGGCCTCTGCTACACGCGCAACGCCTACAACCATTGCTGCAAGTCGCGGATGGGTCTTTTTTTCACGGATGGCCTCCTGCATCGTCAAATAGGCTTTTCGCATTCTCTCATCTAATCGTTCGTGAACGATCTTTTCATCCCAGAAAAAGGAATATTTGTCCTGCACCATCTCAAAATACGAGACGGTCACTCCACCGCCGCTTGCGAGAATATCAGGTATAACGTGGATACCGCGTTTGTGAAGAATCAAGTCCGCTTCCGGTGTTGTTGGACCGTTGGCAAGTTCACAGACAATCTTTGCCTTGATGTCTCCTGCATTCTCTTCGTTAATGGAGTTTTCCAATGCAGCCGGATAGAGAATGTCAACATTAAGATTCAGGACAGATTCCTTAGGAATATTTTTTGCGCCTGGAAAACCGACCACTGTCCCTGTTTTGAGTTTATGCGTCACAAGTTCTTTCGGATTCAATCCATCAGGGTTATAAATACCGCCGCGCGAATCGCACACTGATACGAGCCGCCCTCCATTCAGCAGCTCTTGATGCAACAACGCCGCTCGCTGTCCGGCATTTCCAAAACCCTGTATGGCGAAGGGACCCGTTGGATCTACATTAAGTGCCTGGCAGGCTTCCCTCACTGCGATAACACCGCCCCGTGCAGTTGCATCGCGTCTTCCCTGCGTTCCTCCGATTTGTTGTGGTTTGTCCGTCATCACACCGGGCTGGTGCGTCTGCATCAACGTCTCATATTCATCCATCATCCATGCCATTGTCTGCGGATTTGTGTAAACGTCCGGTGCCGGTACATCTTTATCAACACCAATATATTGGAGAACAGCACGGATATAAGCTCGTGAAAGATTTTCCAGTTCACGCTCAGACATTTCCCTCGGATTGCAGACAACACCTCCTTTGCCGCCGCCAAGCGGCAGATCAAGAACTGCCGTTTTCCACGTCATCCACCCGGCAAGTGCCCGGATCGTATCCACTGTTTCGTTCGGGTGAAAGCGGATTCCCCCTTTGGCAGGCCCGCGGGCTGAATTATACTGAATACGATATCCGTGGAAAACTTTCACTTCTCCCGTATCCATACGCACCGGCATAGTAAATTTATATTCCCGCTGCGGCCAGAGAAGCAATGATGTCGTTGCCTGATCAAGATTGAGAATCTTGGCTGCATCCGTTATTTGCTGCTGGAGAACAGTGAATGAATTGTACGATTGCATGGGTTACTCCTTCTGCGTCGGAGATTGACCATTCGGTGTGTCCGGTCCTTCTTCCGAGTCTAAAATAATTCTGTACCAACAATTCTTACACATTAAAGCACGATCGACATTCAGGAGGACTTGCTGCCATGGACTCAGTTTCTGACCGCAGTGTGGACAGGTATTGAATACCGTATGCTCTTCAGGGTTCTCAGTGCCCATGGTACGCCTCCGGCTTTAAGATCATCCCTTTGCTTTGATGTCCGTTGATGCGAATGGTAAGAGGGGTATCGAATCGGATCAACTTTGTGTACTCTTTCTGAGTATTCGGAGTCTGCTTCAGGACCCAATCCCAATCGAGAAATCCTTGCTGCTTATGCTCGTTGATGGTAAAATATCCAACCATAAATGCAGTAATATTGTGAAAGAAATGCGAGCCTTGCGAAGGTGTCACATCGAAATCCTTGAACCCCGTCTCAATAATCGCCTTTGCGCCGGCAATCTGTTCCCATGTGACCGGAATACCTAACCATGGATCAAAGGAACCCCAGCGACCGACACCGATCAGGAGATAGGATCTATTCTCAGATATAAGCTGCGAATTGAACAGTGCTACTTCTCTTGCTACCTCGCGGCTTTTCCCGCGGTCATAACGATGATAGTCCACGAGAACGATATCCCGTACTCCTTCAATAACTCCATGCCCGAGTACCTGATCACTCTGACAGAGAATAGTAGAACGATCTGTAGCTTCTACCAAATATTCCTCCGGCTCCCGATGAATAACCAGCGGCCGCATTTGAAGGAGAGCAAACTCGACGATATTCCTCTCCGGTTTAGGAAAGTTGACAGCAAATTCTATTTCGACAGGCGTTCCCATTCCCCAAACGCCCATATCCAATAATAATTCCACAATTTGAGGGATCGGGATCAAATTGTTCTGAAGAATCGGTGCAAATGTTATGACGCGTATACCTTGACGACTCAGTCCTGTATAAATTACATCATTCTCTGTAGAATAGGTGGATCCTACATACTGTAGCACCTTGTCCTGCTCAGCTACTTCGAGTTCGTGCTGCTGTACCATCATATCATGTGTTTCCGAACCAAAGTCAGCATTTGCATCCAATTCCAGAGAAAAGAAAGACCGCTGTGTACTGTTTAATGTTTCTTTTACAGAATGAAATTGCAGGATATCTGTCGGGTATTTGGGACAGAAGCGAATAGTATTGCCGCCATCAACAACCCATTTACCAAGACCTAGCGCAACCGAGACCGTTCCATCTGATGACTTCTGAGGTGAGACAGGATAAAAATTGTAGGATTTTGCCACACCGGAGATATCAGGATAATACCGATTGTCATGCGTCTTCCCTGCTAACTTCTGAACAATGACAGCCATTTTCTCTTCTTCAAGACGGTATGAAGTTATCCCAATATATTCTTTTGAGCTCTTGTAAAACGTCGAAGCGTAGACACGCTTGATACTATTGAGCAGATCGTTAAGCCGTGCAAGTGGATTTTGATGAATATTGGGAATCATGTATGTTTCGTACACACCGGCAAAGGGGTGGTATTGTGAATCCTCCAGCAAGCTCGATGAACGTACTGCGAGCGGCATATGGACTACTTCAAGAAATGCCGACAAATCTGCCAAGATATCTGACGGAAATTTTTCTGCTGCAAGAAATCTTTTAGTGATCTCTCGATCATCTTGACAATGGAATGCAAAGTCACGGAGCTCATTCTCATCAAGAAATTGATCAAAAACATCAGTCGCAATGACGACAGCAGAGGGAACATAAATCCTCACTCCTTCAAACCGGTCGCGGACATTATAATCATTGATGAGTGTGTTCACAAATCCCAGCCCGCGCGCCTTTCCACCGAGCGATCCGCCGCCAATTCGGGCAAAACTTGATTCGGGATCAAACGTATCCTTTGAAAAATCAGCAATGATCCCCCTCTGCCGAATGTTCCGATATTGATGAAGTGACGTTATCAAATCTTTTCGCAGCCCTTCGACCGTGGGGTAATCTGAGACTTTCCGCGGCCGCAATTTATCTGCCAGCCAGAACTCTGTCCGTGCCTTCAACCAGTTGGAGAAATGATTTCTTTCTGCATGGAATCGAATACTCTCTTCCGGAACGACTCGAAGCACATCTTCCATACTTTTCATATCACTTGCCCGGCCGACTTCCGTACCATCTTTCAGACGAAAAATAAAATCGCCAAAGCTGAAGTAGCGAATCATAAACTGACGCAATTCCTGCAAGAACTGCGGAGAATCCTTTAAGATGAACGAAGCACCTGCTTCATGCGCACGTTGTTGATTCTCGGATCCATTGGAAAGAAGCAAAATAGGCAAGTCGGATTGTTTCTTCTTCACATGCTGGGCAAATTCAAGACCGGCTTGTGGATCCTGAATACCACGGTGCGGAAAATCAATATCCGAAATAATACCCAGGATAAACTCGGTATATCGCCGATAGACCTTCCATGCCTCCTCATACGTATGACAAAGCAGTATTTTTGGGCGAGCCCTCATCCGGAGGAACTTGTGGCTCAGATTAATTCCTTCCGATATGAGCCGCTGGGATTGTTTGAGAATTTCTGTATAAATGATCGGCAGAATCGACGAGTACTGCCTGACGTCATCTTCAATCACGATGATCGTTTGCACACCAACAATGTGTGTATCGTGTTCAATGTTCAATCGATCTTCGAGAAATTTAATGATCGCAATAATGATACGGAAATCACCCTGCCAGATAAAGACTTTGGTGAACACCGATGTATCATGGTTCATGAGCAGGTATTTCAATTCGCGGTTGTCATGAGCGAGGAGTACAATTGGAATGTTTAACCCTGATTCCTTGACCATTCGTGCAAAATCAATGGCATGCATATCATCAATGTGAAGCGTGGTAACGATGAGGTCGAAGCGGCGTTCTTCTTTGGCGAGTGCAATTGCGTCTTGGCCGCTGGAAACGCGCGTCAGTTCAGGAGCATGGCTGAGGTTGAATCCTTCATATTCATTACGGATAAGTTCATAGAGGCGGCCATCTTCTTCAAATAAATAGAGATCGTAGAGGCTGGAGACAAGGAGTACATTACTGATACGGATGCGCATCAAGTTCTGGAAACCCTGGAACCGGTTCCCGTACCCATGTTCGACCCACAGCGGATCTATCGAACTTATGACTTGATCAAGATTGCTTCCCATGCATTCCTACCTGCATTTTGCGAATCTGAGCGCAGGTTCGCGTTTCGTCTTATCTCTTCAGAGGACTGTAAGAATATATTCCATAACATTATCCTGAATATTCTGGAAAGAATCTATTTTTTCCAATCAACAGATATACCTGATTGGAGACGGAGTTCACGGCCTGTTGATTATACTACTCATTCCTGCTATCGATTTATGCGGAATATTCAGGTGACCGTTACCCCCACCGAAGCATGTCAAGAGATAACGGTCACCTATGATTTTGCATACAGATGAACGCAACAGAGCGCCGATCAGACAACTCCCTGGTCCATCATCGCATCGGCGACTTTAAGAAAACCTCCGATGTTTGCACCGTTGACGTAATTGCCCGGTGTACCGTACCGCTCTGCAACATCGACGCATGTCTTATGGATGCTTTTCATAATTTGACGCAGCCGATTATCCACCTCTTCACGGGGCCACGGCAAACGCATACTGTTTTGAGACATTTCCAACCCGGATGTAGCAACACCGCCTGCATTTGCGGCTTTCCCCGGGCCAAAAAGGATTTTTTTCTCAAGAAACACCTTCACGCCGTCAAGGGTCGTTGGCATATTTGCACCTTCCGCTACGACATAGACACCGTTCTTCACCAAATTCTGTGCATCTTTTCCATTGATTTCATTCTGCGTCGCACTTGGGAATGCGCAATCTCCTTTGTGGTTCCACAATGGATTATAGTCAAGTTTGGAATCAAGCGGTGTATAGACAGCCGTCTTGAATTTCTCTGCATATTCTGCGATACGTCCGCGCCGGACATTTTTCAAGTCCATCACGAACTTCAGTTTCTTATCATCGATTCCAGCTTCATCATACACATAGCCGGAAGAATCAGAAAGTGTTACAGCCTTTCCTCCAAGCTGGTTGATCTTCTCGACGGTGTATTGTGCGACATTGCCGCTTCCTGAGACAAGACATATTTTCCCTTCCAGCGACTTGCTGCGAGTCGAGAGCATTTCCGATGCAAAATAGACTGCTCCATATCCGGTTGCTTCAGGACGAATCAGAGAACCGCCCCAATTAAGTCCTTTTCCTGTAAGAACCCCGGTAAATTCATTCCGCAATTTTTTATACTGTCCAAAAAGAAATCCGATTTCACGCCCGCCAACACCGATATCCCCTGCCGGGACATCTGTATCGGATCCTACATGACGGTATAATTCGCTCATAAAGGCCTGGCAAAACCGCATAATTTTTAAATCACTTTTTCCTTTAGGATCAAAATCCGAACCTCCTTTCCCGCCTCCCATCGGCAGGGTCGTGAGACTATTTTTGAAAACCTGTTCAAAAGCAAGAAACTTCAAGATGCCAAGTGTTACTGATGGATGAAATCGAAGCCCTCCTTTGTACGGTCCGATAGCACTATTCATTTGCACTCGATATCCGCGGTTGATGTGGATTTCACCCTGTTCATCTACCCATGGAACGCGGAACATAATAACTCGTTCCGGCTCGATGATGCGTTCCAGAATTTTCGCTGTTCTATATTCTGGATCGCGTTCAAACACAAGTGCCAGAGACTCAGCGACCTCCTGTACTGCCTGGTGAAATTCCGGCTCTGCTGGATTCTTTGCTTTCACTTCTGCAATGAGATCCTTCACGTAATCCGACATACATCCCTCCGTTATTAGTGATGATAAAATGGTGATACATATATCTTGATGAAGATATACACTCCGTAGTTATGGTGTCCAATATAGAGAGCATAAGGAGATTTAGCAAGGGGTAGTGATCATATTGAGAAACAAATCAGAGGAGCAAAGAGAGAGATGACACTTACCTGTAAATTATTACTAAATAACGACTTAATGAGTACAGGTTTTCATTTCAATTTGGAAAAAGTCCTTACGATGGGTTGAGGGAACATTAAACCACAATCCGGCACAGGAGACTGCTCTATCTATTTCTTTGCCCGTAATATTTCTAGCGCCACTTTTTCTGCAGTGATGGGCATAGATTTTATACGAATCCCCAGAGCATCTTCTATCGCATTGGCAATGATGGGAGCGGCCGGAATCATTGTATGCTCTCCAACTCCGCGCGCCCCGTAGGGGCCATCTGGCTGAGGCACTTCAACTAAGATCGAAATTATTTCATCGGGAATATCCATTGATGTTGGAATTTTATAGTCAGTGAAATTCGGATTCAGGAGACGCCCTTTTTCGTTGAACCGCATATCCTCGTATAACACGGTGGCAATTCCCTGCACAATTCCTCCAACGACCTGTCCCCTCACCAAGTCTGGATTGATCGCTTTTCCGACATCAACAGCAAGTACAACTTTCGGTATGCGCATGCGACCCGTTTCGCGGTCAATTTCCAGTTCCACGGCAGCGGCACCCACTGTATAATGAACGTTCGGTTTCCCTCCCTGACTTGTTTCAGGGTCAGAAAGAGCAGAAGCGAATTCCGGCATAAACATGCCGCGGCCCATGATCGGACCGCCGCGGAACGTTCCATCACTCATCATCAAGCCGTTGATAACGAACTCGCGCAAAGGTTTTTTGAATGTCGGATCGCTCCGCGAGCAGACATGTTCCCCTTCTAAATACAAATCTTCTCGTTTCTTGCCAAGAGCATGCTCGACAAGGTCAAAAATCTGTTCGCGACAATCTTCTGCCGCTTTCTTCACAGCGTTCCCGGTACCCCACGTAATATGTGAAGCAACGGTTTGCCATTCGTAGGGATTCCGATCTGTATCGGGCACTTCAACACGAATCTTGGAAATCGGCACGGTCAGCACTTCTGCTGCTATTTGAGCCATCACGGTCAAGAGTCCCTGACCGATTTCCATTGCTGAGATGAGGATATTAAGACTTCCATCTTCATTGAATTTGATAAAGGCGCTTGATGCAGCATTGGGAGGCATCGCAGGCGCCTTCCAGAAACAGGCGAACCCCTTGCCGGTAACTTTTGTCGACTCAGTAGCATTCTCAACTCTCTTTCCCCAACCAATCGCTTCGGCAGCCTTATCAATACATTCTCGGAGGCCGCTGGGATTCATATGGCCTCCATAGTTCAAAATATCCCCTTCTTGAATTGCATTGCGTCGTCTGAATTCTACCGGATCCAATCCAATTCTCTTCGCTGTCTCATTGATATGCGACTCGAGACCGAATAAGAACTCAGAATATCCAAAACCCCGATATGGTCCTCCTGGCGGCAGATTCGTATAAATGCAATACGAGTCTATTTTGACATTGGGGATCCGATATGGACCGGTGGCTGAAAGGCCCGCAGCATTGACAACATTTGCTCCGTATTCGACGTACGCGCCTGCATCCCAATATAATGTCTGCTCCAGCGCTGTAATCGTACCGTCCTTTTTCACGCCGATCTTTGTCTTTGCAACCAATCCTTGCCGCTGATACGTGTTATAAAATTCCTGCGCACGAGACCAGATGATTTTGACAGGATTCCCCCGTACTGTGGTGGCCAATGCTGCAGCCAGAATCTCCATCGAAACTCCGGCTTTCCCTCCAAATCCTCCGCCGACAAATGGTGCAATGACCCGGACATCGTTATGCGTCAATCCGAGCGGAGCCAGGGCTTCGGCAAAGAGATTGCGCTGAGTGAATGGCGATTGTGATGCCGCCCAGACCGTCAATCGTCCGGTGAGGTCATACAAACCAACAGCCCCATGCGTTTCGATAGCGCAATGTGCATATCGTGGAACAGTGTAGGTATCTTCGAACACAAGATCAGCATTGTTCAATCCATCATCGGTGTTTCCCTTCCGCACTTTTCTCAGATGAGCGATATTGGTATCCGCTTGAGGAAAGAACCATGGGACACGCTTATAATTCTTCAAATTCGGGTGGAGGAGCAGCGGATGCTCCTTCAGAGCATCTTCTACGGTGAGAACGGGGGTCAATTCTTTATATGTCACGGTGACCAATTTTGCCGCTCTCTTTGCTGTAACGATGTCGATTGCAATGACGGCGGCAACTTGCTCGCCGACGAACCGGACACGGTCTTGTGCAAAGACATACCGATCCTGCAGATATAAGCCGAAACTAAATGGAAAATCTTTTCCGGTCACCACCTTGATCACACCCGGTACTCGTTCGGCTTTTGATGTGTCAATCTTCAAGATCTCCGCATGTGCGAATGGACTTTCAACAATTTCTGCAAAAAGTAATCCCGGCCCGAATTCCAGATCGTCGACATACTGAGCAGCACCGCTGACTTTTGCCTTCCCATCAATACGGATCGCATCCTGTCCCACAAATTTTAAGCTGCTCATGACTTCACCTCCTTCTTCACATCAGTTCTGTTGAAGGATTCCGGATGGGAGGTCAAATCTTTTATTGCATCAATGATGGGCTGGTACCCTGTGCATCGGCATAAATTTCCAGAGATAGCTTCTTTGATCTCGTCATCATTCGGGTGGGTGTTGTGTTCCAACAGCTCGGTCGCAGAAAGAATGATGCCCGGTGCGCAAAACCCGCATTGAAAAGAATTATGATGAATAAATGATTCCTGCAGCGGTGTCAAGTGATCATTTTCAAGTAATCCCTCGATCGTTGTTACGGCTAGACCGGCGACTTCCATCGCCAGCACCATGCAGCTCCGCACTGTCTTCCCGTCAATCAGCACGGAACAAGAACCACAGTCCCCACGATCGCATCCGCATTTGGGAGTCTTGATACCCAAGCGGTCGCGCAGTACATCCAACAGGATCTCTTGCGGCTCAACTTCCACATGAACTTGCCGTCGATTGAGGAGGAACGATAACTTTCGTTTCATAGGTAACAACTCCATAGGTTCGTCAGTTCCATTATAGAAGGCTCACACCGTAATCAGATCCTTTACCCCGAAACCGCTCGACAGCGTCGTTCAAACCGCGCCCGAACATCACCTGAGACATATGCATACGGTATTCCTTTGTCGCCCTGATATCTGTGATGGGTGATATCAGCGCCGGAACCATTGCTTTTGCTTCCTTGATCAGCTCTGGTGATGGTTCACGGCCATTGAGAACTTTTTCGATCGCGGCCGCTCTCATAGGAACGGGACCGACCGAGCCGAACGCAATTCTGAATTGGTTTTTCGGCAATGCCAGAATCACCACACTCGCCTGTGCAAGATCTTCACCCGAATATCGTCCCATCTTCACAAAACGTCCGGCATATTTTTTTGCCGGAAGAGGGATTTCGATTGCGAGCACGAGTTCGCCCTTCTTCAAATCTGTCTTCTTATTCCCCTTCAGCCACTTCGCTATGGCAACCTTGCGCTTTCCCTTCTTTCCCTGCACGAGTACGTTCGCCTGAAATACCAAGAGCAGCGGACTGCTGTCTGCGCATGCAACTGCAGAACAAATATTCCCGACCATCGTTGCTCTATTGCGAATACCGGCAGATCCGACGGTCTTTGCGGCCTCTGCAATTACAGGATATTTTGATTGAATGATTTTTGATGCGATCAGCTCGGAAAACGTCACAGCTGCACCGATCGTCAGAATATTCTTTTTGAACACGATCGTATGCAATCCGCTGATGCCTTTGATATCCACAACGGCATCGGGCTGATCGATTTCACTTTTAAGATTGTTGACGAGGTCCGTACCTCCCGCCAACACAGAGGCTCTTTTATAGTGCGAGAGCAGATGAAGAGCTTCGTTGACTGAGGAAGGTTTGAAATATTCGAATTCCTGCAGAATGGGCATATCGTCTCCTAGGGCATCCATGCCACAATGCGACACATGGAAGATTCCATTTCAATGCCGCGCAGCGGGAACAATCCGATCCAAGCCCGCTTGTTCGACAACTGGTCTATTTCACCCCCGACATTTTCAGCATGGATCAACTTCTTGGGAAAGAGTTTTAAGTGCATCACTTGATAATACTCCTCGAGAGGAAACATCTCATCCCAGATTTTACCATAGTCCTGCTTCAACTTCTTGTCAGCCTCAACAAACGACTTCGGATGCCAGTTCCTAATAATCGTATTCATTGGATGGTCAGCACTTCCACAATCTACTCCAATCCATTTGAATTTCATGTTCAACGCCCATGTGTGGAATTTCGGATCCGGGCCTGGATGCTTAACAAAATATCGAATTTCATCCGAACCAGATTGGTCCCATGCATACTGATGATACCCGGTATTGATGATCAGAATATCACCCTTCTTGATCTCTGCTTTGCTCATGAGAAGATCCGGAGAATACAGACTATAATCGGAAACCTCCTTTGAGATATCCACAACGACTCCCGGGCCGACCCATTCCTCCATCGGCACCTGACCGATCGTCCGCCCGCTGGCATGGAAATGAATTTCACCATCAATATGCGTCCCGACATGATTGCTTGTCGTAATGATCTGCCCGTTCGCTCCTTGTCCCATATGGGCCCCTGCAATACGTTTGAAATACTGGATGCCGAGGGGCATATAACTTGGCCAGGGAGGTGTGTGGATCGAAAGACGCTGTGTCAGATCGAACATTTTGATCTTGTCCATAAAATCAAAAAATTGTTTCGAGTTCATATGCACTCCTTTTGGGGGATAATGTCACTCCCGCGGATTGTTGACGGGAGTCCTACTATGACGTTCAGCAAGATTCCCTCTGACAACGTGAGGGAATGTCAAAATACAAAACTATGCAGTCATCTTACCGTTTGCTCAATTTCCTTGCAAGACCTTCATAGGCATTGATGAATGGCTCGGCCGGCGCAGAAAGAACACCCGCGCCGACTTGACCAATACCCGGTTTTTTATGCGCCACTCCGGTATCAATGAACGGCATAATTCCAGTGTCCACGACTTTTCTGACATCGATACCGGTTGGGGTTCCGCGAAAATCCAAGGAAGGAATTTGGAATCCCGGATTTTCTTCAGTCGTAATTTCATACATCTGTAATGTATAGTACAGTGCATCCCTTGCTTGTCCACCGACAAATTGTACAATGGCTGGTGATGCTGCTATCGCGAATCCGCCAAGACCGTACGTCTCCGTAATTGCACTGTCGCCAATGTCCGGATTAGCATCCTCTTTCGTGAAACCCGGAAAGAACAATGCATCCGGGACAGGGGCCGGGCCAATGAACCACTCATTTCCTGTCCCCGCAAGTTGAACACCAAAGTCCGTACCATTTCTTGCCATCACCACAACGATACTGCTCTCTTTCGTATTCCGTGCGGCGTCAAGACAAGCCTTCCCTGCTGCCATGGAGAGATTGAGGAAGAAATGATCATTCCCGTTGATAAAATCAAGAACCTTTGCTGAGGTACTCTGATCGTTGCAGGTCCGTACAATGTGCGGTGCGAGTGCCCGGAACAGCAATGACGTTGCGGCACGATTTCGGTTATGGACTTCATCTCCCATATGCAGTGCTTGCGCGATGATGGCCTTTAGATCGACACGCTCCGCTGCTGTCACTGCTTGCTTCAATACCGGGTATAACACATTCTCCATCCATTTCAACCGGTTTACTACTTCTTCACTGAATGCTCCATAGCGCAGCACTTTTCCGAGCCCTTCATTCATCGTACTGTAGGAATAATTTCCATATTCCTCATTTTTGACAATGAAGACTGGCATCGATGACGATACGACACCAGCCATCGGTCCCACAGTCTGATGCTCATGGCATGGGGCATATTCGATCTGTCCGTACTGGGCAATTTGTTCTGCTTCTTCCGGAGTCCTTGCTAGACCTTCATAGACTAACGCACCGATAATGGCACCTCTCATAGGTCCGCACATCCGATCCCATCCAATTGGCGGTCCGGCATGGAGTAAAAGGGTTTTTTTCATCCCCGGAATAACATCCCCTGCTCTATCCAAGCCAACCAACGCAGGTCTGCCTTTCATGATCCTCTGTACTGCGCGTTGATTCGCCTGTTCAATCCTTCCGCGGTGTGATCGAAGCACTGCATTTGCTGAGGCCGAAACAGCGAGCGGCGGCTTCCAATCAACTTGAACTGATTTCACGTTGCACGCATCCAAAGTTTCCTTGAACGATTGCAGTCCGATATTGATGACTTGAAGCTCTTGTTCGAAAAGATTTTTCATAGAGAGTTCTTATTCGATTTCTTCAATGATTCTGCCGGCGAGCAAACCTGCAGCGGCATTCGAGTTCATCACAATCACTCCCGCTTGTTCGAGTCCTTTGACCACGAGAATTCGATTCTGTGGATCAGCATCCGTTCCAGTCACCGAACAAACAATTACAATAGATCGATTTCTCTGCCGTGCAGATTTCTGTGCCTGAATAATTGACGGCAATATATCTTTCAGAGGTTCCGGATTCGACCCATATCCAAGTACCACGTCCAATAGAATGACAGCTGTTTCTGGATCTGCTGCCTCTTCAATAATGCGTTTATTTCTCAATGAATAGTCAATCATGGGGTGCGGACGTCCAACGGTGAACTCATCTTCTCCGAGATCGATCAGCGTATGTTTCTGACTTTTAAGTGAATTCACAAGCTTCGCAGAAATCCCGGTCGGTGCATTCGAGAAGATCGGTTCTTTCAGATCTTTCAGAAGCAGTTGGGCTTCATAACAGAATGTCCCTCCACTGAATAATCCGCGGATATATTTTTGCGGTTTATGTAATTTCCCTGCTTCCTGCTTTGCGCTCATTTGAAGTAATTCGTATTCTTTTTCCAGGTGGGTTTTAACTTCTTCTGCCCTTCCTCCAGATGAAAGAATAACCGCAAGAGCTGCCGCTTCTTCCAATGTGCCTGCCGGATGCATACCATGGTTCTTCATCGTCTCATGATCTGCACCAAGAAAGGCCCCGATAACCGGCTTCGGGATTTTTTTCGCCAGTTTCCCTATGTTCTCCAACACTTCCGGATGAGGTGGTTTTGAGATAAGGAGAAGAATCTTCGTCTTCGGATCTTGCGCCAGCAATTGCATTGACTTGATAAACATCAAACCGCCAACTTCTTTTTTTACATCCCGACCGCCGGTCCCGAGAGCTTGAGATACACCGCACCCGCCTCGAGAGATCAGACAGCTTACCTCTTGTAATCCAGTCCCCGCTGCAGCTACAATCCCGATATCACCGCGAGTTACCACATTCGCAAACGCCAAAGGTACACCATTGATGATGGCCGTACCGCAATCCGGTCCCATTACCAGCAATTGATGCTCAATAGCATATTGTTTCAGGGCGACTTCCTGTTCAAGCGAGACATTATCCGAGAATAGCATCACATGCAGTCCATGCTCTAAGGCGTTCATGGCGACGTCTCCGGCATACCGCCCTGCGACTGAAATGAGTGCTAGGTTTGCCCCGGGAAGGATTTTCTGCGCCTGTGGAAGACTTCGCGGTAAAGGTGAAGAACCGGGTTGAACACGTCTCCGGACAGATTGGAGAACTGTCCCAACACCTGACAACGCCTGCTCTGCTTCACCGGCCGTGTCCGTCTTCACAACAATGAGCAGATCGTTGTCGCTGCTCAATTGAAATTCATCCAACAGAAGCCCCGACGCATCCAGGATCGATCTATTTTCCTTTGTGCCCATGACGATAGCACTATCCCGGACACCGTTCAACGTGTTGAGCTGCTTAACAGCCGACATCAAAGTCACAGAGTCGTAATATTCACCCTTCTTGATCAAGCCTTTGATCATCATACTCGAACATACTCCATTCCAAATACAAATCCAACGGCCATATCAATCCCCGAACTTGATCCAACTGTTAAGAGCCGGTGTACGGCTCGCAGGAGTTCATTTGGATCCTTTTGCCCTAAAGCGAGAATTACCTGCTTCATTTTTTCAAAGAGTCGGCCTTTTATTGAGCATTGAAGCCATGCCCGGGAAAGAGGATTATCAGACTGTGCGATCTCAAATATTTCCCTCATAAGGTTTTGAAAATCAATGGCTAATGGAATTTGTTGAAGATTCAATCCAAGCACAAAACCCGAGATGAAATCATCGCCGCTGGGTGTCAATCCAAATCCCAGTCCTTTCATTGTGCGAACAGCCTCCAGGACGTTCCCCTCCACGATCAGCTTCCTGCCTCTGAGAAACCGCTCTTTCAATATTGATTCAAACGATAGTGGAGAATGTAATTCCTCGGATTCATCGAGTAGAAAGGCAATACTTTTTTCGGGAGCACAATCTCTCAGGATACGTTTGAATGTTGGAAGATTATTTTTGATAAGCTGAAGATCGGAAAGAGAAAGAATTGGCAATGAAGAATCATATCGTACTGCAGTTGTGCAGACATAGATACGATGATCGAGAATCACCTTGTCATGTTCAATGATCACTCGATCAACAATGTGCTGGATTCCATTCTCGACGACGATATTCAGAGGCCCTGCCCCAATGGATGGATCAACAAGAGAGATAAGATGTTTACCAAGAAGATAGTTCGCAACGTGTGAAAATCGAGAATGTCTCCGATATTCTCCGGGGACGATGAAGTCGCCATAACTACTCAGCGTCGGGTTTTGGACTTCTCTCCTGTTTGGAGAGAGAAGTGTTTCCCTCATGTGCAATTGCCGGGAAACAACCAATCCCTGGTCAGTCTTCGTAAAACACGAATCCATGGTACTTATTATATTCATCTTTGCGGACAACCTCCACTTTACCGGTCACCTTCATACCCATTTTGGGTTTTGGGATATTCAGCTGACACGTCACGCGATTGCCGTCATCCAGTTCCACGATCCCGAGCGTGAGAAAAACCGTTTCGAAATCTGACGGAGGATTAAAGAGATGCGTGAAAGTAATAAGTTTTCCCTTTTTGGAAAGAGGAACAATGTCAAATTCATTATGGTCGTTCTCATGGCAATTGCGGCAGATTGTTCGATACGGATACTGCACATGGCCGCAGCGTCTGCATTTGTATGCATAAATATTCTTTTCCATAATCAATTCTCCTTCACGAAGGTGAGGCACACCACATTATTACCAAATCCGCCGAAATTACAGGTGAATCCGATTTTTGCATTCTTTACCTGTCGTTTGGCTGCATCACCGCGAAGCTGGAGAACTATTTCATGCGCCTGGCCGACGCCTGTAGCACCTACGGGATGCCCCTTTGCTTTCAAGCCGCCGGAAGGATTGATGGGGAGCTTGCCGCCTAATTTTGTATAACCTTCCTGCAGCGCGATATGTCCCTGCCCTTTTTCAAAGAAGCCCACCTCCTCGCTTTCTACAATTTCCAGAATCGTAAATGCATCATGCAGCTCCGCCACATGAACATCCTTCGGTTTCACACCGGCCATTGCAAAAGACTTTTTTGCGGCTTCACGGACTGCGAGGAGATCCGTCGGATTTTTCCTATCGTGCACTGCGTGTGTATCCGTTGCCTGGCCAATCCCGGCGAGACGTACCATCGGTTTGCCTGTTTTCTTGGCAATTTCAGCTGTCGCCAGTATCAGGCAAGCGCCGCCATCAGAAACGGGACACATATCATAATAGCGCAATGGATCAGCGACCATCGGATTGTTTGTTGCCGAATCCTTCGAATCCAAAATACCTTCAAGGGTAATCTCCTCGTGAAGATGTGCATAGAAATTGTCCATCGCATGTTTGTGATTTTTCACAGCAACCATGGCAAAATGGCGTGGGGTCACTCCATACTTCTCCATATACAATCGGGCAAACATGCCCGCTAACGAAGGAAGTGTCACACCATAGATATATTCTGCCAGTGGATGGGTTAAGGTTGCGACGAAGTCTGTCGCTTCCAGATTATTAACTTCCCGCATACGTTCGGCACCGATGACCATCACTGTATTATACATACCAGAGGCAACACCCAGGAATCCCTGTTTGATCGCCGACGCACCAGAGGCCGGCCCATTTTCTATCGCTTCAGCACCTGCCGGTGTTAAACTCATATGATCAACAACCGCACTGGCTAATCCGGTTTGATGGTTGGCTTTTGACGCACCCATGTTGGCAACGTACAGCTGGTCAATCGATTTTATCCCGCTCTCTTTCATCGCCATCAAGCCGGGATACGCTGCAATTTCCACAAGGGGATATTCCAGACGGGTAAAACTGGTAATTCCTATTCCTGCCACATAGACTTCACGCATTGTTATTTCCCTCCCAATTTTGTTCTCTGAGAGAGAAGAATGGTGCCCGTTGAGTCGTAGAGTGAACGGGTTGCCGCTAGAAGATCAGCAGCTTGTTTCGGTGGATCGCTCGGAGGAAGGATTGCTGCTTTCGCTTTTGCCAACAATGCTTCCGGGACCGGGCGTGTCCCTACAATCAGACTCTTCCGGGCCTTATCAAACAACTCTTTTGTCAGCGCCCACGACGGACAGCCACCGAGTTCATGGGGGATCTCAAACCGTTTTTCCAGTTTATATTCGATCATCCACCGACGGAACCCGATTGGTGATTCAGCAACGATAAGAACTTCTTTCTGACCAAGGATATCGATATGATACTCCATCTTTGCTGCAAACGTGTGCGCCCCCACACGCAATCCCCGGCGCAGCCCCAACGTGTGAAGCGACATTCCGATATCTTTATTGACGATACGGCCATTGACTACGGCGACGAGTTCTCCTTCAATTTGAGCTGCAAGGACATATTCATCCTGAACTCGATAATTGTAATAGGCCAACAATTCCGAATAGACACGTGCCGCGACGACATCGTAATAATCGCGTTCCACGTGCATCAGGGGTTCCACATACGGAAGAATATCCGGTATTTCGTCGCGTGTCACCTGCCGGATGACAAGCTGCTCGCCGCCTGCCAGGGTCATATATTTTGCGGGAAATTCCGGCAGCGGCGTGTCAATTGGTCTTAATATTTTTTCTAAATCTATCGCCATAGCTTCTCCTTAAATGATGAACACTCAATAGTCTGATTTACCAAGTGTTTTACGGTACGATAATCATGTCTCAAGGTCAAGCAGTGATATGGAGAACACACCCGCTGTTATTTAAAAAATATTAATCGATTATCATTGGTCGATTATATTCTCATGACCGGTTTCATGCAGTGCAGAAGTGTTCTGCTTCGAATATTTTCAGATTCCATTGACTGGAATCATCTGGTAAGAAGAGGTTGAAGGATGGTATTTCAGGCTCTGTGTATCATTTGATCGCTCTGCCACCGCTTAACGATCGATCGTTTGGCTCTTTTCGGACGGGAAGACTCTTGCTTGAACTTTTTTCTCTCCTGAACCATAAAAAGAAAGAGCCCCATATTCAGAGCTCTTTAAACGATTTGTCCTGATGGATTCCCTCCATGGACATCCCCCGACGATAAAGGGTTTTCAAGACGCCCTTGAAGTGATCACTTTATTGTTATTGTGGAGATCAAGGCAGGATTGCAGTGTTCTGCGTATTCACGGCCTTCCGAAGAATCTATACGTCACCCGGACGGTGCCCTCCTTTCAGCAAGAGCTGTTGCATTTTTCGTTTCCTCGCCCAGAAGATGGGTAAGGAATCGAAAGCCGTGAACCCCTTCGAACAGCCACACTTCCACCCACTTTAGTGGATTCCATAGATAGAGATACCATCGCCGCCAGATTCGCTGAACGTATACTCTCGTAAATGCACTGGCAAATGGATTTCGTTTCTTGAACCAAAGATGTACGATCGATGGGACCGTCATCCCCGGTATCTCGAGAGAAAGTCTCTCATAGAATGCTGCAAGTTCTTTCGTGCTCAGATCCCGCCAATCGATGATGTCTTGTTTCGTCTTTGATATGAGGTCATGAAGCGCCTCTTCGATGGTGCTCTTCGGCCGGGTCCGGAGCCATACCTCTTCAAACTGGAAGAACAGTTTTACCATTCCTCCGCAACGGAGAGTGATGACCTTCAAGCGGTTCCACCAAAATGGAACAAATGACTCCTGCGGGAGACCTGCCCGGCGGTCATTGCGGTGCCGTACTGTCCAGAATCCACAGTTCATCGGGTGCAGACGTTCAATTCTCGAAGCATACAGGTACCACATAAAAAAGGACAACCTCTCCTTGTAATAATGAGGGTCACCTCTCCAGAGCCTCAGAACATTTACCATATGCTCGGTGGAATAGAATTGTTCCCATGCATTATGATACGCTTCCATAAGTTCATCACACGACATGCGTTCCGGCTTGACAGCAACATGAGCTGAATCGTAGGCATTGAAATCTTCATGCATCCACCGCCCTTCCTTCCACCACCGCTGATGATCCTTTGAACCGGGAAGCGGTGCAAGAATGTAGAATGATGCAGAATCGAACATCATTCGCTGAAGCTCGGCAACATCTTGTTTGATGCTCTCTGTCGTATCAAAAGGCAATCCGAGAATATACCCTGCGTGGCAGGTTATACCGAACGAGTGGCAATGATCCATGAGGTCTTTGTACTCGGACACCTGGTTCTGAAACTTGTCCTTCGAACGGAGATTCTCCCGATTCACACTTTCCACACCGAAAAAGACCTGATTACAGCCTGCACGTGCTGCGAGTTTAAAGAAATCTCCGCCAGGCATCTTTCGAGCAGCGAGATCACTCTGCATCATAAAGGTGAATGGGATTTTTTCTTCTTCACGCATGCGTGTGAGTTCCGTAAATAGCTCTCGCCATCGCGGATTCCGTGCTGTGTTATCGTCCGTAAAGAACGAGTGCGACACACCTGCCTCGCAGTAACTTTGTCTTAAAAATTCGACGACTTGTTTTGGATCCCGATACCGCATCGTCCGGCCCTGCACGTTGATAATAGTACAAAAGTCGCAATTAAAGACACACCCGCGCCCCGTGTCGATGGTCGTAAACCGTGATGCAAAATTCTCAAATTCTTCTTTCGTGATATGCGGGATGGGAACGTCGAACAGGTTCGGTGCGGCATTGAGGAAATTATAGAGCGGCTGCGCCTTTTTCCTGAGAACATCCTCGACGATCGCAGGTAATCGCCCCCCTTCAACTTCTCCGGCAACAAGAGTGATTCCTTTCACCATTGCAGCTTTGAGGTCGTCAGTTACACCGATCATCGCAAGCATACCGCTGACGTGGAAACCACCGATGACAACCGGGATCCCCCGCGGCAGAAACTTCGCTGCAATATCCAATGCCCGGGGGTACTGGTTCGTTTGTACACCAACGAGCATGACGATGGATCTCACACCAGACACCTGAGAACGATGCAGGATCTCCTTCTCCGGTATCCACTCAATCGCTTCGTCAATCTTTCGGATTTTAAACGAGACTCCTCTGAAGAAAGGATAGTTCACCAGATCGTGAACGAGTGTACCGATCTGTGTCAAGGTGTTGCTGCGGATGACACCGATACGTGTTTTGATCGGGTATCCGTTGTCCGTGTAGTTCGTGGGACGGATCAGCGTCACATCCAGTTCATGAACTCCGTATTCTTTCAGCGTCGGAAAATCGGTTTTGGTGTCGTTAAGATGCTGTGTTTCGCCTTTTACCGTACGTTCTCGCATAGTGCATCCTTCTAAAAGCTCCAGGATACTATTTCTTATTGAATGTCTTTTACTCTTCAGTTGTATTTAGATCGATATGTTTTTCATTGTCCCTGCAGTCGAGGTATTGATTGAATTCCGACCTGCCAACGCACCCGCCAAGCACGAAATACCCATTTCCTCATCTTGATATAACAATACCAATGATTTTTTAAACCAGGAATAGCCCAAAAGGATGAAAAAGGGATTAATCCTTTTATAAAGAAGACGATAAGGGAAAGGGGTAGACGATTATGAAAAATCCAGTTCATTGCCTTATCGTATTGGAAGGGGCATTCATTGCGCTCCAACACGTTTGAGGAATGCTCAATAGCATTTATCCTTCCGGTAGCTCCTAATTATCTTATCAGCCGATCTTATCCAAAATCCAATCTCAGTAATTATTGATTGAGGATTCCCTGGTTCAGTTTTTCATTTTTCTTCTCTCTTTTCGCCGCTTTTTTTTCTTTCATGGTCTTTGCCGGTTCTTTCTTTGAACTCTTTTTGCTGTTTTGACTTTTACTCATAATTTTCTCCCTCTTCAGTTAATAATATGTTCCCAGGTTTTCCCCGGGACAGTCTATTTGAAATTCTGTTTCAGTGTTCAGTATCATGATGGACCACACTGACGCATGATTATTGTTCTATTTGCTGCGCTGTTCAAGCCACTCAAGCATTGTACGTATGCTGCCGGTCGCCAGGGCAATACTCGTATCTGCCGCACCATAATACAGATTGATGGCATCACCATCCTGGCCAATCGTATATCCGCACGGGAATACGATATTCCCGACGTCGCCGCGTTGTTCGTACGATTCCTCCGGTCCAAAGACCCATTCATCGGTGCGCTTCAATAAAAGCTCAGGCTTGTTTAAATCAAACAGTGCGAGTCCCAACCGATAGATGCATCCGGCACATGACTGTTTTACACCATGGTAAATCACCAACCAACCCTGAGGTGTTTCAATAGGCGGGGGTGAAAGACCAATTTTATTTGCATCCCACCATGCACCCTTCCGAGCTTCCATCATAAGATTATGGCCGCCCCAATTTTTCAGATCCGGCGAGTACGAAATCCACATATGCGCTCTCGGGGCACTGACGGGCCGATGAATCAATGCCCAGTTTCCGCCCAATCTCCTTGGTAACAGTGCTGCATCTTTATCTTCCGGCGGCATGATCACACCAAAACGTTCAAAGGTGTGAAAGTCTTCCGTAAGGGCTAAAGCAACACCAGGACCACCATGCGTAAATGCAGTGTAGATGACTGCATATTTCTTTAATTCCGGTACAAACGTAATGCGCGGATCTTCAATACCCCATAATTCTCCGGGGAAATTTTCAGGATCTGGTAGAAGCGTTGGCTTTGGATCAATCCTCCATCCATCTATTCCATTTTCGGATCGGGCAGCGCACAAATGAGAATGTCCCCGCCGGTCTTCCACCCGGCACAAGAGCAATGTTGTTCCGTCAGGGAGCATCGTTGCACCCGCATTGAACACACTGTTGACAGGATAAGGCCAATTGTCGGCTGTCAAAAGAGGATTCAGTTTATAACGATGAAAAAGTTCTAGGTGCTGATTGTTCGTTTTAATAATGCCTCCATTGATAAATGTGTCTGTTCGGCTAAACGCAATTCCAATAACGACTGAAGAAATGCGAGCGTGGATTCCACTCCCTGATTTTCGTTCGGACGGTCGGGATGTAATCCGTCACGGCAACCCCCTGTTGTTGCATCATACAAAGGAAGTTTCAAATCATTCCGCCCGAGGAACCACTCAAACGCCCGCCGGGCTTCTCTGTTCCAGTGTTTGTCCCCTGTTATTCTGAATGCTTCGAGGCAAGCCGAGACCATCGCTTGTGCTTCTACCGGCTGTTGATCAAAACGGGCGCGTTCATTTCCATATTCGTAAAATCCATTCGAGCCTATGGGAACAAAATGCCCGTCGCGTGAGCACTGCAGCCCGGCCAGCCATTGCAACGACTCCATTCCGGCATCGGTCATGGCACTGTTCGGAATTGATTTGCCGCAGACAAGGAGTGCATGAGAGAGAGCCGCATTGCAATACGTGAGGCTTCGTTCGAACCAGCGCCACTCTTCTAACCGATTACTTTGATACAATTTCAACAGACGACCAGCTAATTCTTCGCTGACTTGGTTGGCCATCCGATCACCGGAATATTTTTGTGAATACTCGGAAATACCGATAAGTGCAAATGCCCAGGCGCGAGGACTGGTTGTTACAAGGATAGAGGGAAGGGCTTGCTCAAATAACCACCCTGCCATGCTGTGGTAGGATGGTTTTGTAGAATGGCTCAACACGGTTCCTAATGCCCAAATTGCGCGGCCATGGCTGTCGTCCGAGCCTGTATCTTCTGCCCACCTGCGTTGATAATCCATGAAATTTCGAAAACGTTTATTCTGATCATTAAATGCAAACCCGAGAAATGCGAGGTAGCGGGACGCCAATCCTCCGCCCTCACTACTCCCCAGTTCATCCAAGAGAATGCTCACCAAGAGGGCGCGTGCATTATCGTCGGTTGTGTACCCATGAGAATAGTTTGGCACGGTAAAAAGAGCATGTTGCAAAATTCCTGTTTCATCCGTCATGGCCCGCAGGTGTTCCAATTTTAGCGGTGGTAATTCGCTCTGAAATTTATCGAGTGTCTTCGCTATAAAGCCTGGCGGAATATAATGTCGACGTTCTACTCGAGCACGCTCAAAACTTTCCATATAGCGTTTTGCCACTTCGGACCAAATCATCGTCCGTCCGAACATATACGCACGTTTCCGCATTGCGTGCCGCTCCGCTTCATTGCCCAGTAAGTTCATTACCTGCTCAGCCAGAGCCGCGGGGTCATTGAAGGGGACAAGAACCCCACGTTTGTCGGCAAGCATTTCTTGCGCATACCAATACGGCGTTGAAATGATCGCCTTCCCTGCTCCTAGTGTGTACGCAAGTGTTCCGGATACGATCTGTGCCTCGTTCAAATAGGGTGTAATATAGATATCGGCGGCTCCGATGAACTCGTTAAGTTCTTCCAGACTGACAAAGCGGTTGTAGAAGATGACATTACTTTCTACCCCCTTCTGCTGAGCTAACCATTGAAGAGAGAGCCGATACGTTTCGCCTTCATGTTGAAGAACATGAGGATGTGTCGCACCGACAACGATATACACAATGTCGGGATAGCGGGCAACGATCTCGGGCAGGGCAGAAATAACGGTTTCGATTCCTTTGTTCGCTGAAAGCAAGCCAAAACTCAGTAAAACGGTTTTGCCCTCAACGCCAAAGAGATCTTTATGGAAACTCGGATCAACAAACGGCACATCAGGAATACCATGCGGAATCAGATCAATTTTTCCCGGCAGTATATGATAGACTTTTTGTAGATATTCAGCTCCGCGTTCACTCATAACGACCAATCTATCCGAGAGAGCGCCAACTTCTTCCAACACCAATCGCTGTTCAGGGTTTGGGGTGCTAAGAATGGTGTGTAATGTTGTGACAATCGGCATTCGCAGGTCACGCAAGAGTGTCAAGATGTGGCTTCCGGATTTTCCACCGAATATTCCATACTCGAATTGCAGGCATACCAGACCGACATTGTTGATATTAAGGAACTCGGCTGCGCGCATGTACGAATGGATGTCTTTCTCCGTGAGTTCAAAGCGGACCCGGGTTGGATAGTCGTAACCACCTTCGATATCGTTGATCGGTAACGCGATACATGTTATTTCCGGATATACCGATGCTACAGCCTCACAGAGATCCGTGGTAAACGTGGCAATGCCGCATTGACGTGGCAAATAATTTCCGACGAATGCAATTCGGCTCAATGTTGAATTTGTTACGCTTTGATTCAAGAAGAATATCCTTTTCTGATTATGTATGGAACTGAGTGTCCGTTCCGACGGAACAGTCACTCAGCGGAAAGAATAGAACTATGGTCAGTATACCGCGAAGCATCTGCGTCAGACATCCTCCTTGCTCTGTTCATGGAGATTAGAAACTATGATAGAACACTTCTGCATCTTCATCAAAAGAAGTACCTTGCCCCGAGACCCGCATCGACGTAAAAGCCTGAAGAGGGTGAAAGCTGAAGCGAAGGAGCCACTTCGAGGAACACGTCAATCGGTGTTCCGCGCGGCAGCCAAGCAATGCCGATCACGCCTCGAACAGCCAGAGCCGCGTTATTGCCAGAACTACTGTTCATGCGTCCGCCAATGCCGTAGTATAATGGAAACCGTTCGGAAGAGTGAATAGCACTAAACGAATGCCACAGGTAATCCATGTGAATATGCACAAGGCCTCCATTCGCCCAGCCGAGACCAAAATCAAATGCATTGTCATGTGAAGTCCAGAGTTTCGCGCTGATACCTGTCGGTTCACCAAGGATCACGCCGAGTCCGAATGTACGATCTTGTGCAACAGACACTTGGACTGCGAGGAACAGACAAAGTGCAATGAGTGCATAAAAACCATGGTTCATGAAGATACTTCTTCGCTGAGATGTTATGATGTTCGAAATAATATGTGAGCAGATTGTGATTTTCATTCCATCTCTTAAAAGGTTGCGCCACCGATTCTTGCGGTCCTTTTAATTCCTAATGGTTATGTGACAAATGAAAGTGAGCCACCTAAAATCCTGGTTTTAGGATTAAGTATAAAGTTCAGTTCTTTGACAAGAATAGCGTGTTGATCTGATTCATAAAAGACACAGAGAGTATCGCGCTTA